>OCHK01000129.1_pt1 | contig 107065 bp, 84 predicted proteins | sample 1538551 | NCBI WGS metagenome assembly OCHK01 (sample SAMN04571707, study PRJEB22368) | human gut metagenome | biome: human gut; material: stool | host: Homo sapiens | place: Luxembourg | collected 2012-08-31
TTGCAGTCTTGTTACTGAAGAAAATTTCACGAAAACAAAAAGTTTAAATCACTTCAATAATAGCAACAGATACGCATTAAGATTACTTTCTTGATGCGTTTTTTATTTTTTCAGACTAGTTTCTAAAAACGTCCACGCTTAGTATCATTATTTTTCATTGCAGAAAGTCATCCAAAGCGATAAAACGCGCCTGCCAAACCTCCAAATCCTAACTAATGAATGAAGACGATCGTTAATAACGATAAATCATGATCATTAGAAATTTATTGAGTAAGTTGACAGGTGAAGTAGAGTACCCTGAAGACCGTTTGGATTGTGTTTCTCCAGATGTAAACGTAAACAAAGAAAACACGGTTATAGTGCCGGACAAATTCAAGGAGGATATAGAAGCACTTGAAACTTACATCGGCAGAAAACTTGAAAGTGGACTCTGCATTAAGGTTGACTTGTCCGAGCTTCTTACTGTAATACCGAGGGATAGGAAAAGGACTGATGCTTATAACACATTAGTAAAGTTCCTTAAAGACGAGTTCGAAATAGACTTGATTATCAACTCTAAAAAGCAAAAAGGAGATATTTATGAAAAATGAAAAGGTTAGGAACGGCGTAAGAACCTGTAAACACTTTGCCAAATCGATTAAAATCTCCGAAGACGGTTTATTGGTGGAAAAGGAATTTATCGACCATGAAAATGGGAACAGGTTAACAAGGCTTGGTTCCTTTAATCACGAAAGCAAGAATAATAGTTCAATTGAGTGCCAAGCCCCTTAATTATGGATATGCAAAATGGCAAATAACAATGAATTACAAACAGATTAAGAAATAAAAATCCAAGAATAATATGATGAAAATAAAAAGGCTGAATGATAATAAAGTAAGACTGGTAATGAGCAACGGCAACATAATGGAATTAAAGTACAAGTCAGAGTTGCTGGACCGGATAAGGGAAGACCTCATTGCCATTGAAAACGAATCGTCGGACTGTGACTCGGAATCTTTTACCGAGGATGACGTATGGTCGCTTTATGAGTTCTTTTTAATGAGGCACAGGGACGACTGGTATGTGGTTGACGACATGAAGGATGACGAAGACGGGGAATACCATGAAACCGAAGACTCCTGTTATGAAGAAAGGGAGGAGTATTATTATGAGGAGGAACATACTGTCAATGATGAATATGAAGATAAAACTGGCCTGTGAATATGAAGAAGCTGTTTAATATAAGTCCACTTTCTATTGGCGATGTATTTACGGTTGGCTTGAAAACCGGACTCTGCATTGAAACGACCTTGCAGGAAATACTTGGAATATGTCCGCGTGAGAAAGTCGTAGTGATGCTTACAAAGGGCTTACAGAATATTTGAAAAGAAGCTACGGAATAAATTTAAGAATCAAATAATAAAGACAAGATGAAGAAAATCTTTTTAGTGGCAAAAGTTCACGAGATGGAACCTACCACATTAGCGAGTGTACAACAGGAAATACAGAATGACTTGGACAGGTTTACTAACGGGCACAGGGTGGTTTTCTCTGTCGCCAATCCAAAGGAAAATGAATTCGAGTTCACTTTTCGCCGCACTTCGTCACAGAACTTGGGTGAGGAGGGTAAAATAAACTCCGCCGACGCATGGGCCATAACAGGTGACGGTTTTGACGGATTCAGTATGCCCGAACCATTGCCGAGTGCACCGTTTGGTAGTTATTTCAATACATTCATTGATATGGATGATTTCATTGACTGTTACAAGAAGTCGGCAAGGAAGTTGGGCGCAAGCCGCATGAAGGACATCAGCGTTGAGATAAAACCCGAATATGCCAAGTTAAGGCTGGTATATTGACAAAATGTAAAAACGTAGTAAAAAGAACAACGTGCCGTCAGGAGTTACCCTCTTGGCGGTTTTTATTTTCTCCTTTCTTGAAAAATTACAAGCTGTTTTACGATAACAATGTCGTTTTATTGCGCAAAATGACAAAAAGGGGAATCCAAAAGCCCTCAAATTCTTACCTGTGTGATAAATAACAAAATTATCATAGAACAAGTAAAAAAATAAAATCATGAAATCAAAACAAGAAAGTTTTATTTTTAGAGTCCCTGTTACTGTAATACAGAGGATTCATTTCACGAAGTCAAACATGGCTTATGTGTCGGTTGAGAAAGTAATTGAAATCATGCGGAAGGGAGATTTCACCCTGCATGACAACCAGTACGGAGATTACACTTTAAGACAGGCAGTGGAGTACATCAGGAGTTTGAATACCCATGCCGAGCAGCAGCAATGGAAAGCAAGACTGTTACCTGCCGTAGCGTATAACGGTATGTTCTTGGAGGTTAACAACAAAGGACTTACCTGTTATTCAAACATCACTGCTATGGACTTTGATGATATTCACAGCTATGACGAGATGGAACATTTACGGAAAAGGCTGGTAATAACTCCCTGCGTATATTCCGTCTTCGTTACACCGAGCGGAAGGGGACTGAAGGCTTTGGTTCTTCACGACAACACAGACCCGGCAATGCATGGAGACTTGTACAACCAGTTATTGGATAGGTTCAACATTGTAAACCCTGACACGAGTTGTAGAGACCTGGCAAGGAGAAACTACCTTAGCTACGACCCGAACATATGGGTGAATCCTAATCCCGTGCCTTACCATTATGTTCCGACAATAAAACCGATAATCCATGTACAGCAAGTAAGGCAAGCACAACCTACGAATCATTATGCCCAAACAGGAAAGACAATATCTGACAGGAGCATAATAAGCATAATGAACTCGGTATGGAAAAAGAACAATCCCGAATATTGGCAGGAAGGACATAGGGCTTGCAGTATCTTCAAATTGGCCTGTTTATTCTGTAAGTGGGGAGTTGAAGAGGATTTGGCTTTGGAGTATTTTATCAAAGGCTGGGAAAGTGATACCATGACAGAAGATGAAATATCAGGTCATGTAACTAATGCCTATAAAACAGAGAAAGACAACTTCTGTACTGTTGATTTTACGTTTTACAAATATCATGACAAAAAACATTGCAAAAGATGAAGTTCAAAGTAAGCCGAAGGCAGGTATGTCATGTAATGGTAAAAAACAATAGAATAACCAACTCATGCGGCGTTGGCCTACATCTTACGAAAGAAAAAGAAGTGCAGGATTTTTTCCATAAATTAGGGGTGATACTTATATATGCAGGATATTTGGAGATAAAAGGTTGCATACTGTTAACCATGAAGTGACTAAGGTGCAGCTTTTTTTAATGAAATACAGGTTGATACTTAAATACAATGAAATCCAATGGTAAAACAGTTGCATCCTGTTAACTTTGATATAACCAATATGCAGCTTTTTATGGATGGAACAAATATAAACACCGAGGCAAAATACAAACCACAACATCTTTCTTCTTTCGTTTGAAGTAGGCTTGCGCCACATGAGCAAATGAATAATAAAAGTAACTTATAATGATTATAACTTAAGGATAAGTAAAAATTAGAAAAACAAAAATTACTTTGAAGAATAATAAAAGAACAGGAGGAAAACAATGAGCGTAAATATGACACCAAGATATATGCCCAAAGGTTGCAGGTACATGAGTGAAGACCAAACACTTCTTCCTTACTTGCAACAATTCAATAAGTTCATACTAAACAAGACCGTTACAGGATGTGGAGGGACATCGTTATTTTTGAACTCTGACATCGACGTGGTAATAATATCCCCACGCTTGCAGGCACTGAAGGACAAACACGAACAACATCCCGACACATTCCTATTCCATTCTCCATATACGAACAACGGAAAAAGAGCAGATGACATAAAGAGACTGATGTCGGAGTTGAACAATTACATAAGCTTTTGCGGAAGTACACCGTTCACAAATAAGAAATACGCAAAGGTACTCGTAACACTTGATTCATGCGACAAGGTGATTGACGTGCTGAAAAAGAATGCTGCTATCAATAAATTCCTTTTCGTGGTTGACGAGTTCCAGTGCCTCATGGGTGACGCCACTTTCAAGGGTACGACAGACATGAACTTCCTCATCCGGCTTGACAACGAGGCTAAAAATATCTGCTACCTCTCAGCGACACCCATACAAGACATGTTCCTTGACTTTGTTCCACAATTTAAGGGCCTTCCGTACATAAAGCTCGAATGGGATAAAAGCGTGCTTGAAGAACCAAACGTAAGGGAGATACAAATGAAGAAGGACGAGAGCGCGGAGAAAATCTGTAGTAATATAATTCGTGACTTTAGGGCTAACGGTTATTTTGCAAGGAAAGTGGTAGACGGACAAGTGGTTTATTCAACCGAGGCCTGCATATTCCTTAATGAAGTAAGGTCAATAATAAACATAATCGTGAAGAACAACCTTAAGCCCGACGAGGTTACGATATTGTGCTCCGACGGTAAGGTATCAGGATTACCAAAGGGCTTCAAGGTTGGAGGACTATGTACTGACAAGTACAATCCACGGAACAAGACATTCACGTTCTGCACCAAGGCGTCGTTCGAGGGAGTCGACTTTTATTCAACAAACGCCATGACCTTCGTATTCATCAACGCCGGAAAAAAATGGCAAACCTTGGACATAATACTCGACATACCCCAGATACTCGGTAGGCAAAGGCTCGACATAAACCCGTTCCGACACGATGCAGTCATATATTACAAGACAAAACCGAACTGCCTTTCGGAACAAGAATTCAGGTTGCAACAAAAGGCGATGGAACTTGAAACAGAACAATTCATCAACGGCTTCAACAACGCTCCTGACTCGATGAAGGAAAGACTGATAAAATTAGTCCGTGACAGGGCAGACGACAAGAAGTTCATTGACGATTATGTCGACGTGTTGCAGGTAAACGGAAGGCAGACACTCGGGATAAACACTCTCGTACAGATGGCGATGTGGAACAAATGGCACCAGCGCAGCCACTATTACAACAATTCATGCCAGCTGACGACAAGCATACAGTCCGCCATAACGAAGAACGTAAAGCAGAATGAAGTAAAGAACTTTGAACAACAATACTACTCTGCAAGCGACAAGGACAGGCTAAAAGTATATTCCGACTTCCGTAACACGTGTTCCAGCCATTACGCAATCATCCTGCAAAACCCGTTCATCGACATACATTATCACGATTGGTATGACAAATTGGGCTACGATGAACTTGCCCGACTTAATTTCGATGAACAGAAAGTTGAACAGGAATATGACTATCACTGCAATCACGGGCCGATAATACAGAAGTGCAGGGAAACGTTCACGGTCGGAAACTTTTACACTAAGCCCGAGGTGAAGAATATACTACAACAAATCTATGACGGTCTTGGTCTTGTGGGAAAGAAGGCAAAGGCAAACGAGCTTGAAGTGTACATGAATGTCAAGGAACGTATGATTACCGATGACGAAGGCAACAGAAAGGAAGGTTACGAAATACTGCCGTAATTTAACCGTGTTGTAAAAGGCCGTAAACCGCCATGTAAAAGACCACATATTGCCCTCCGTTTGACCGCCTTTCACCGTACAATATGCCGTATATTGCAAAATTAGGGGTGTAAATTGCTAATTTATATAATTTAGATGTTGTTCAATGGAGGTAAAATACTGTGTAACAATGTATTAAGTCGGGAAGTAAAGACAGATAACATTGACACTTTACACCATATTTACACTCCCTCTGAATGACAGTTTACACCCCATGAGAAACAAGTCTACACCCACAAAAAGGACATGAAAAAGCCACCCCGAAGGGTGGCAAATTATTTTTTTCGCCAATCAGTTTAGGCTGTTTCCGTACTTTTTCAAGGCGTTTCTTACATCGTCTTTTTCCATGCCCAGTATCTTGGCAATCGTCCCATAACCTATGATATTTCCTTTATCATCAGTTTTGCCATGTTGGTTGTACCAGTATTCCAACTCTTCATCAGTAAGGCTGCGTTTGGGCTTTATTACGGAATGCAAACCTTGTGTAAGTTCCTCCAACCGTTGTTCCTTGTCAGGGCTGCTCTTGTAGAGGAAACGCTCCATGCAGTAATTGGCTATGTAAACCGCCAAGTCACATATCTGCCTCCTCTTTTTCCATTCTTTAGGACCAGGACAACCGGTCATCATGTGCATTACCATGGCACAGCGGAAAGCCATGCATGCAATTCGTGGCGAGATTCCTTTCCTTGCTTTGTCATTGCTATGGAACATCGTATCAAGCCATTGTTTAAGTACGCTATTAACATACGATAGGTCTATTGTTGTTTCCTGGGCAGGGATGTCCATACCATTCTCGTCAGTTTGGTAACAGTATTTTTTACGCCATTCGTCTATCTGGTCCTGCATGACAGACAGTCTTTTCAATCCTATTTTCTTGAAGTCGGGCATTTGGTCTCCAAGTTCCGGTATTACGGCGAAACAAACCCTTGAAGCGGTACCGTCCTCATATTCATCTTCTTTGAAGAAACGGTCAATTGCTTTGGTTGTCCCTGTGAAAGTGTAATTCAGGTACACAGGGAATGAACCGCGTGCATATGGTTTGGTTATCATGCTGTCCTGTGTTATATTTTCGTTAGAGAAAGCCTTTCGCAACAGTTCCGTGGCAAATCCGCCTTTCTTTTTTATACTCTCGGTCACTGCATCAATCTCGGGTTCCATAACGTATATGTGTACGCCCTTGTTGGAAGCCAATATCATCTGGAACCTTGTCCTTGAAACTTCTGTACCGGTTATTTGTATGATATTGTCAGGATTTTCAGATTGTAATTTCAGTGAATCGCTCTTTATAACGCGTTCGAACAACATATAGAACATATCTTTGAACCTTCCCTTGCCAGAACTCTGAGCACCCTCTATTACTACCTGTAAACTCGGTGACTGTTTATTGCCGTCAAGGTATACAGCTCTGACTGTTGGAAAGGCCAGTGCTCCGTACATGGCTAACAAATGCATAAGCATTGCCGACCTGAAATCTTCTGGACAACAATTAAGTATGGTGTCAAGATGAGGGATAGTTGAATATTCCGGCATTGGATATTTCGAGTTGAACTTATCCTGCCATTCACGTAATGAAATTTGAATGGTTGGGGCAGCTATCCTCCTGTTTATACACTTATATTCTTGGTCAATTTTCTTTTTTGCGCGATATGATTCCAAGTTTTGTTGGTTTTTTTCTTCATTCTTCTTTATGTCCAACCATGCCTTATGGTCGTCAACTTCCATCTTGTTTTTAGTTTTCTTGTCTTCAAGCTCGTTTTTCTTCTTGTAGCTCACAATGACGGGAATTAGGGCTGTTGCCAAGCAAAACACACCCGTAATCGCAGCAACACATATAGAAGTGCTGTTCTTGTTACCTACATTGTTAGTGTTCGGTACACCACTGTTCCCATTGCAACCGTCATTTGGCTGCTGCATGAAAATTCCTTGCTTATTATTTCCTTTCATATTACTTATTTATTTTAATTTTATTGTTCTTCATCTCAGCCTTTGCAATTACTTTTTTGACACTCACAAGATATTTGTTTACGCTTGCAAGCGACACATTGTACACTTTGGCTATTTCCGCCCTAGTGATACCTCTTTGGACCATACCCCTCCACTCCTTTACCATCTGTTTGGTGATTTTCACCCTTGGCTTACGTGTGGCTTTTAATGCTGTATCAACTTTAACAGTGTCAACATTAGTGGTCACATCGTATTCCATTGTCACACCTTTCTTTCGGTGTTCCTTGATTTTGTACCAAGCATAACCGAACAATACGGCTCCGATGGCTGCGCTTATAAGACTGTTTTTATATTTCATACTTTTCTGTTTTTTCCGCAAAAGTATGCTTCCCAACAAATTTACGCAATAAAACCTCATAGGGGATTGGCACTGTAATTTTGCAGGTTATGATACAAATACGCTATATACTGGCACAATGCAATGATTTTTACAAATACAGGTAATAGGGGATTTTATTATATTCCCTAAAACAAAAAAAGCGATACCCATAAAAGTATCGCTTGAATAAAAAAGTCTTTCGAGAAGCAACAGACTATGCCTTCTCTTCGGTTTCTTGTGGAGCGTGTTTGTTTATAGCCTCTTTAATCTGTTCTTCAAACCCCTTTGGTAATTTATCTGACGACGCATTGTCGCCGTTTGTTTGTCCTTGGGTATTCTGTTCTACGGATTCTTTGCTGTTTTTCTTTTTCCTAGACTTTAACTTTTCGGGATGAATGGCGATTTCCTTACCGTCAATGTCTTTTACCTTGAAAAATTTACAGATGACCGCCTTGTTGAAGTTTGTCATTTCCACTCCCATCGTCTTGAACAAAACATATAATGTTGAATAGTTCGGTGTGTGTGACTTGGCTACGTCCAACCATAGGATTTTGCCTTCTGTGACATTTATCGTTGAATCGAATATGGACATGAATGTACTTCGCGTATCCTCATCAGAAGACATCTTACCGTTTTTAACAACAACATCAAATACGGCTCTAATTTGTTCAGGCGTTAACTTTATCGTAAGCGCTTCCTGCAACGTAAAGTCCTCATTCAATTTTATATGTTTCTTTTCACAAACTGCATCCGTAATTTTATAAAGACCTTTCATATACTCCCTGTATGCGCTTTTCCGTTTATTTATCACTTCTGGCTTTTGTATTTCACGTATAGTGTCCAAGATAGTAAAATTATGCTTTTCCATTTCTTCTTTAACGAAATCATAACCATGGATCCCTTCTCTTGAATATTTACACAAGGCCTGATCCAATGCCGCTTCAATGTCTAATCTACTTTTCATTGGACGATCAAATAAGCAGAATGGATAAATGTAAACCCAGCATCGATGTAAAAGACCGACAATATATATAAGATCAGATGTATTTGATAATCTTGATAAATACCGCTCGAATGTGGTCAAGTCCGGAAATTTCAGGCTCAAATCAACGATGGCGCACCTTAATGAAAAGCACAAATCTTCAAGCCTCATAACATATTGCTCTTCTTTTGACTCCTCATTTTGCTTTTTTACTGCATTGTTCAGCTTTTCTAGTTCCGAAGCAAAATCCGATTTATTTACTGAAAACTGTTTCATCGCATAATAAATTTTTACTCAACCACAAATTTATTCATTATATCTGATAACCAAAATTTTTTCAGATAAAATATTTATGAACGAAAAATCCCGCCTACCAATAAAGGCAAACGGGATGTTATTTTTTATCCTCTGAACACATATTTTACGACCTTTGCGTTGGCCTTGTTCTCGTTAACGAAGTCGCGCTCAATGTAAATGTCGGTCACCCTCATCGATTCGTCCACGTGATTGAGGGCTGCATGGACTGTGTACTTATCTATGCCGACCTTATTAAGTGCTATCGTAGCCCATGAATGGCGGGCAGCGTAATATTCCAAGTCGTCTATGCCAAGTTGTTGACCGATTTCCTTCAGGCCGTAATTGATTGCCTTGTTGAATGCCTTGTGGTCGGCGTAGTAATGGTGGAAGTTGAAAAGTCTCTGACCGGTCTTGTCCTTGTATTTTTCCATCAGGGGTAAGATTAGCTTGGGAACGACAACTTCCATCCTTGCATTATCCAGGCGGCGGTCTTTTGTCTTGGTACGGTTGTATATTATCCTGCCATCCTTAAATTCGGTGGCGTTGTACAGGTCTACTGAGTTCATGCCCATAAGACAGAATGACATGATGAAACAATCCTTGGCCAAATCGTAACGGCAGGTGCTTTTATAACCTTTTACCTTATTCATATATGGCAGTTCCCAAATAGCTTTTATCGTGTTTCTGTTCAATGCCCGTTTCCTGGTAGCTTCTTGTTTAGGAATTTTGAAATTATCAAAGGGTGAACCGGGTATCAGGATAAAGCCGCTATCATAATCGTTGTAGGCATTCTGCGCTTCCTTGTATAAATGCCTTATGCTACCGAGATAAAGCGACATCATCCTGTTTGACGGAATGCGTTTGCCTGTGGTTCTCATCCGTGCTATTCTCTCGTTCCTTCGTTGGTTAAGATAATCGGAATACTTTTTCAGGAATGCATGGTTGATTTCCGATATTGGCAGGTAATCCCTTTGCATGAACGAAACAAGCGAGTTAATCACCGTAGCATAATTCTTGACGCCCTTGATTGCCGTGTTTTCAATCCATTTACGTGAGAAGGCGATGAAGTCAATATCCTGTTCTTTCCGCTCTTCAAACCTCAACCTCTCGAAAATGTCATCCAACGAGTAACGGTTAAGGTCTATTTGCATGACGTTACACTTTTCCTGATAAGCCGCTACAAGTTTCTCAATCTCTTTGTAAACCGCAGTACCTTTCCTGAAATCACCCGTCTTTGTCAGTTCCTCGGGCTTTACGAACAGACTTGTAGACAGTCTTTTCACCTTCCTATCCAGCGTAAATCTCAACTTTACATTGTACGTTCCGTCAACTTTCTGCCCATCTTTCTTAATTTCCGCCTTGATTGTCAGCATTTTACCATTGTTTTTAGAAGTAAACAATAGGTCAACAAACAACACAAATAGCATATAAAACGCTGATATTTTGAGCGGACGAAACATCAACCGGAACAAAAGAAAAAGTGCCAACTACCTGAACTTCAAGTAATTAGCACTTTTCTTCAGTGGGCCATCCAGGGCTTGAACCTGGGACCTCCAGATTATGAGTCTGTTGCTCTAACCAACTGAGCTAAAAGCCCGGTGAAACAGATTAGCTCTGATTTCGGATGCAAAGGTACACTTAATAAATCAAATAACCAAATGTTTTTTGCAAAAAGTTTTAAAATATGATGCCTTTATATTAGGTGTATGGCCTTTTTTAACTAACTTTGCCCATCATTTGGCCGTTTGCGGGCCGTCGGCGGCCTTGTCGGCCGGGCCCAACAAAGCGCCGCGGCGGGCATGCAGGAACGTTGCGGCGGGCATGTACGATTGATGCCTGTGCCTGTCGGCGGCGGTTGCCGCCGGGTTGCGGCGCTGTCGGGCGCGGCCGTTGCGGGCGTGGCCGCCGCATGATAAGAAAAAAGAAACCAAACACTCAATATCAATAAATGGAAAAAGAAAGTATCACGGAAAACGTCAGGCGCGGGCTATCGTCGGCACAGGCCGAGGAGAGCCGCCGCGCGCATGGTGAGAACGTTCTCACGCCTCCCAAGCGCACACCGCTGTGGAAGCTCTACCTGGAGAAATACAACGACCCCATCATCAAGGTGCTGCTCGTGGCCGCGGCCGTGTCGCTGGCCCTGGCCATCATCGAGAACGAGTTTGTAGAGGTGATAGGCATCTTCCTGGCCATCTTCCTGGCCACCACCATCGGCTTTTACTTTGAGCGCGACGCCGCCAAGAAGTTCGACGTGCTCACGGCCATCGGCGAGGAGTCGCCGGTGAAAGTGTTGCGCGACGGCAAGGTGCAGGAGGTTGGCCGTCGCGAGGTTGTGGTGGGCGACGTGGTGTTGCTCGGCGTAGGCGACGAGGTGCCGGCCGACGGCACCCTGTTCGAGGCCACCGACCTTCAGATTGACGAGTCGGCGCTGACGGGCGAGCCCATCATCTCGAAGTTTACCGACGTGCGCAATGACGGCGCCACCTACCCTTCCAACATGGCCCTGCGCTCAACGATGGTGATGAACGGCAGCGGGCGCATTGTGGTCACGGCCGTTGGCGACGCCACGGAGATTGGCAAGGTGGCCCGCAAGTCGACGGAGATGACGTCGGTGAAGACGCCGCTTAACATGCAGCTCGACCGGCTGGCCAAGCTCATCAGCAAGGTGGGCACGGGCGTGGCCGTGGCTGCCTTTGTAATATTCCTGGGCCACGACATCATGACCAACAGCCTGTGGCACACCGACGACTACCTGCGCATGGCCGAGACCGTGCTGCGCTATTTCATGGTGTCTGTAACGCTCATTGTCATGGCCGTGCCCGAGGGCCTGCCCATGGCCGTCACGCTGGCCCTGGCGCTAAACATGAGGCGCATGCTCAAGAGCAACAACCTGGTGCGCAAGCTGCATGCCTGCGAGACGATGGGGGCCGTGACCGTGATTTGCACCGACAAGACGGGCACGCTCACGCAGAACAAGATGCAGGTGCAGGAGATGTGGGCCGAGGGTGCCGACGCCGGCCTGCTGCGCGCTGCCATCGCCGCCAACTCGACGGCCGAGCTCGACGGCGACAAGCCCATAGGCAACCCCACGGAGGGCGCTCTGCTGCTGTGGATGCACCGCGAGGGCCACGACTACCGCCGGCTGCGCTCTGAAAACGGCGTGGTGTGGCAGCTGCCGTTCTCTACCGAGCGCAAGTATATGGCCACCATCGCCGAGGTGCAGGGCCGCCGCTACCTGTTCATGAAGGGTGCCCCCGAGATTGTGGCCCGCTACTGCGACATGGGCGAGGCCGACCGCGCCGCCCTCCGCGAGCGGCTGCTGGGCTACCAGAACAAGGCCATGCGCACGCTGGCCTTCGCCTGCAAGCCCCTTGGCGCCTCTGTCGACAAGGTAGAGCTCTCGCCGGCAGACGCCCACCTGGCGCTGCAGGGCGTGGCTGCCATCAGCGACCCGCTGCGCACCGAGGTGCCCGACGCCGTGCGCCAGTGCCGCAAGGCCGGAATAGACGTGAAGATTGTCACCGGCGACACGTCGGCCACGGCCATCGAGATTGCGCGCCAGATAGGCGCGTGGGACGACGCCACGCCGGCCGAGGCGCAGATAACGGGCCCCGAGTTTGAGGCCCTGGGCGACGACGAGGCCTACGAGCGCGCCCATGTGCTGCGTGTGATGAGCCGGGCCAGGCCTACCGACAAGCAACGGCTGGTCAACCTGCTGCAGAAGCGCGGCGAAGTGGTGGCTGTCACGGGCGACGGCACCAACGACGCCCCGGCGCTCAACCACGCCCACGTGGGCCTGTCGCTCGGCTCGGGCACGAGCGTGGCCAAGAACGCCAGCGACATGACTCTCATCGACGACTCCTTCGGCAGCATCGTGCGCGCCGTCGAGTGGGGCCGCTCGCTGTACAAGAACATACAGCGGTTCATCTTCTTCCAGCTCGTGGTCAACGTCACGGCGCTGCTGCTCGTGCTCGGAGGCTCCATTGCCGGCACCGAGCTGCCGCTGACAATCACCCAGATACTGTGGGTCAACCTCATCATGGACACCTTCGCCGCCATGGCGCTGGCATCGCTGCCGCCGTCGCACGAGGTGATGGACGAGAAGCCCCGCAAGCAGTCCGACTTCATCATCAACCCCCACATGGCGTGGGCCATCTGCTCTGTGGGCATACTGTTCTTCGCCGCCCTGCTCGGCATGCTGGTATGGTTCAACGGCCAGGGCGAGGTCACCGTAGGCCAGCTCACGGTGTTCTTCACCGTGTTTGTCATGCTGCAGTGGTGGAACCTGTTCAACGCCAAGTCGCTCGGCTCGAGCCACTCGGCCTTCCACGGTTTCTTTGAAGACAAAGGGCTCATGATAGTGCTGCTCATCATACTCGTGGGCCAGTGGGTCATTGTGACATACGGCGGCAGAATGTTCCGCACCGAGCCGCTCACGGCCGAGACATGGGGATGGATCATACTGTGCACCTCGCCCGTGATGATCATTGGCGAGCTGATGCGCGCCGTGTCACGACTGAAGCACAGGCCATGATGCAAACCACGTTTCTCACCCCCGGCACACCGCTGCCGCCCCCCTGCGCCGCCACGATAGGGTTCTTCGACGGTGTGCACAGGGGCCACCGCTACCTCATATCCCACGTCATCGACGTGGCTGGGGCCAAGGGGCTTGAGCCTGCCGTGGTCACATTCGACAACCACCCGCGCCAGGTGCTGCACTCCGACTACCGCCCCGCCCTGCTCAGCACGCCGGCCGAGAAGCTGGCGCTGCTCGGGCAGACGGGAGCCGCGCGGTGCTTTGTGCTCCATTTCGACTCGCGCATGGCCGCGCTGCCGGCCAGGCAGTTCATCGAAGACGTGCTGCTCGGGCAACTCAACGTGCGCCACCTGGTAATAGGCTACGACAACCGCTTCGGCCACGACCGCGCCGAAGACTTCGACGACTACCGCCGCTACGGCCGCGCCGTAGGCATCGACGTTGAGCAGTGGCAGCCCCTCGAGGTGGGGGGCGTGCGTGTAAGCTCGTCGGTGGTGCGCTCGCTGCTGCTGGCCGGCGAGGTCGACATGGCCTCCCGCTGCCTGGGCTACCACTACACCGTGAGCGGCACCGTGGCCCACGGGCGTCATGTTGGCACGTCGCTTGGGTTCCCCACGGCCAACATAGTGCCCGACGACCCCCTCAAGCTGGTGCCTGCGGCGGGCGTCTATGCCGTAGAGGCCTCCATCGAGGGCGAGGAGCGCCCGTTGCCGGCAATGCTCAACATCGGCACCTGCCCAACGTTCGACGGCACCGCCACCACCATCGAAGCCCACGTGCTCGACTACTCGGCCGACCTCTACGGGCGCCGCATGGGCATAGCCTTCGTCAAAAGGCTGCGCGACGAGCGCAAGTTCCGCACACCGGCCGAGCTCGCCTCACAGCTCCGCCATGACATAGGCCACACCCGCGAAGCCCTGGCAGCCTCCCAAAGCTCCCAGCCCTCCCAGTCCTCCCAGAACTCCCAGCCCTCCCAGTCCTCCCAAAAATAAAAAAGAAGAAAAAAAATGAAGAATGCTCTGATATACCTAATAGTTTTCATAGCCATACAGTGCGGCGTCAGCATAGGCGTGCGCGAAGTGTGGCGCATGGTCACCGGCTCCCCCGACATAACCACTATGATGCTCGTTGTGTCGATGACCCTGTTCAGTGCCATCACCATAGCCATCTTCCTGCTCGCGCGGTGGTGCGAGGTAGCCCGCAGCTACGTGCGCTCCCGCCCCTGGACGGCACTGGCGTGGTGCGTGGTGGCCTCCGTCGGCGCCGTAATTCCGTCCACATGGCTCCAGGAGCAAATGCCCGAGCTGCCCAACTACCTGCTCGACGAGTTCTCCATGCTCATGGGCGACCGCTGGGGCTACCTGGCCATAGGCCTGCTCGCCCCAGTGGCCGAAGAGATAGTGTTCCGCGGTGCCATACTGCGCTCGCTGCTCCGCGGCATGCGCAACCACTGGGTGGCCATAGCCATCTCGGCCGTCATCTTCGCCATCATCCACGGCAACCCGGCCCAGATGCCCCACGCCATGCTCGTGGGCCTGCTGCTCGGCTGGATGTACTACCGCACCGACAGCCTCGTGCCGGGCGTGGCCTTCCACTGGGCCAACAACACCATAGCCTATGTGATATACAATGTATTGCCCGCCCCCGACGCCACTCTAATACAGATCTTCGGCGGCAGCCAGACGCGGGTGCTCATGGCCGTGGGCTTCTCGCTCTGCATACTCGTGCCGGCCATCATCCAGCTCAACCTCAGGCTGAAGAAAGCCGGCGGCAGCCCCACCCCGACATGGAAGCGCTGACGCGCGGCCACAGCAGCCTCATCGCTTAGCAGGCTGCTGCCTGCTAATAAAATGCATGAGGGCCTGCGGGACAATCCCGCAGGCCCTCATGTATTTTATTGGCCAGTTCTCCCAGTCCTCCCAGTCCTCCCAGTTCTCTCAGTCCTCCCAGCCATTCTCAAGTCACTCTCCCGTTCCAGGAGCTTCGTTATAGCTGAAAATTATCCTCCTGCCTATAGATATGTCCACCTGGGCGAGCACCTTCAACTCTTTGTTGTAATACCTCTGCTCCACAAAGATGCCGTCGGCACCGCCGATTGCCTCAAAGCCTTTTGATGCCAAGAATTGCTCAAAGTCGCCCTTGCTGAAGTTGTCGGCGCTGCACCCAACAATCACCTCTCTGAGCATCGACTTGTCGTCGGTCAGCACGTATACTATGTCGACCAACGGCCTCTTGGGCTCGGCCTTGTCAACAGTGAACATGTTGTCCATCCATTCCGACACCTTGTGGCCGGCCGACTCCTCGTAGGCGTTGATGGCGGTCATCGGGTCGTCAACGTTGAAGCACAACAGCGGCAGGAAGTAGCCGTTCTCGTCTTTTTCAAACACCTGGCCGCCGCCAGTGCCCGGGCCGTCGTCTTTGTTTTTCTTAAACTCCATCAGCCCGCTGTCGGTGAACACAGTCAGCGCAACATTGCCTGCCTTGTCGCGGTAAACGGTGGCAAACATGTCGGAAGAAACTTGCTCAAAACCGGCATCGCGCAACATGGCCGCAAACTCGCCGGTGAGCAATATGTCCTTCGACGAGGCAAACTGCCTGACCACTGTGAGCCTGTCGCCCACAAACTCGTAGACGGCACGGGCAAACTCCGACTTGCCTGTGAATGTGAATACGTAAGTGCCCAGCGAACTGTCCTCCTCGCGCTTGCTGCCGCGCCTGCCCTCGTATACGAGCACGTCTCTCACCGAGGCCTCGAAGTTGAGCAGCGGCATGGTGTAGCCCGACGTCGACAGGCGCGTCGAGGTGAAGGTCATGGTGGCATACCTGCCGTTGTTGTCGTCGGCAGACCTCACTTCAAGCCTTATCTCCCTGGCCTTGTTGTAGTAAACGTTGCTTTCGCTGTCAGAGTCTTCAAAGCCGTTGTCCGACAGGAACTTCCTGAACGACGTGTTGTCGGGGCTCAGTATGCCTTCCTTGTCTTTCTCAAACTCCTCCACTATCGACATCAGACTGTAGTCGCCTTTCGCCAGCTGGTACTTTCGCGACACATGGGTGCCGTCGCCAAACCTCACCACGAAGCTCTCGCCCAGGGCCGACGTCTCGCCGTAGGTCTCAACCGTGTTGCCGAGGCCCTCTTCGTAAGCCTTTATGTGGGCGGCGGGCTCTGCCACGCCAAAAGCATCCAGGTCGGGGCTCTGCAGGTCGTAGGCCACATCCTCGACCTTGGGCAAAAACTTCATCTGCGCGTAAACGTTATCGTCGCTGTGCCTCCAGGCTGTCACCTCGAGCTGCACGGGCATGCCTTCCTTGTTGAACACAAACACGTCGCCATCGCTCTCGAGCGCCTTCCACCCGTTGGCGGCGGCCAGTTCCTCGAAGTTTTTGTTAAGCCCCCAGTCGTAGCTGTCGGCAATGGGGTAGATGGCATAGGTCAGCGGCCTGAACAGCAGCGAGGCCAGCTTCACCGCCTTTGTCTCTATGTCCACCAGGTAATACCTGTATGGGTTCTGCGGGTCGGTGGTCTCATAAAACATTATCGACGAGTTGTAGTAGCTCAGTATCCCCTCGTATATAGCCTCGATGTCCTGCATGCGCTTGCTGCCGAGCTGCTTCTCCCTCGAGTCTACCTAGCTCATAGGCATCTGCCCAATGCCGCGGCAGATGGTCTCGGTGTCCGGCCACGAGGCAAACGTCGGGAACGCCGTGGCTTTGCCCGACGACACCACGGCCTGGCTTATGTTTATCCTCTCGAGGCTCTTGCCCGTGGCCAGAGCCCTGAGGTAGTCGATGTCTGAATAGTCTATCAGGCCCTCCACCGACAACGAGCTTATGCCGTCGGCCACGGCCCCCACCTTCTCCTCCAGCTCACCAGGCCGGTCGGTGGCCACCATCAATTCCTGTGCACTGACATGCAATGCCGCCATGGCCATTGCCACGGCCACGAGCACTCTGTAATATACCTTGCCCATCATTGTCCTCCTTTCATTGCTTTACGGTTATTTTATACGGCTTTCCGCCCACTGTCACCACATACGTGCCAGCGTCCAGCCTCACTGCGTATGCGCCCATGGCCACGGCAGTGCCGCCGGCCACCAGCCGTCCCGACATGTCGTAGACCCTGACGTCGCTGCCTTCGCGGCCGCCGTTGCTTACAGTCAGCATGCCCCCGGGCCCTGCCGACAAGCCTATGTTGCCGGCGCCCGCCTGTGCCACTCCCGTGGGGTGCAGCACCACCACCTTGGTGTGGCTGAAGCCCCTGTCGCCCTCAACGCGGGCCTTCACCCCGTCCGTCTGCACGGTGATGGTAAGCCCGTCGCGGTCGGGGAAAGCCCCCTCGCCCACGTGGGCTATGTCAAGGCTGTAAATCACCACGCTCTCGAGCCTGTCGCATCCGCTGAAGGCCCCCGCCCCTATCGACGTGATGTTGTCGGGCAGGATGATCTCCCTCAGCAATGCGGCGCCAGCAAAGGCGTTGTCGGGGATGGCATTGTCCAGCATTCCTTCCGGCGAATACTCACGGGCCTGCACAACCCCAATCCCGCGGGTTGTCCTGACAGTGGCCTGGGCGTGCAGCTCTGCGGCTGCCATCGCCCCCAAGGCAACTAATAGTAACGTCTTTTTCATAAACTGTTTGTTTAATGTGGTTATTACTGTCTACGAAGGCTCCCAGGCCTCCTAAGAGGCCTAAGAGGCCTAGGCTTCCTAAGATTCCTAGGATGCCTAAGATTCCTAGGATGCCTAAGCTTCTTAGGAGTCCTAGGAGGCCTAAGCTTCTTAGGAGTCCTAGGAGGCCTAGGCAACCTAGGACTCCCAAACCTTCATCTACAAAAATAGCACTTTCATCGCTATACTTTGTTAAACTATCCGATTTTAACTTTTAAAAAATCGCATCGCCCGCCCGTCTTGTTTCTATGGCGAACTCCATTGTCCGCCATGCCCGGCCCGCCACGGCCGCCCGCTTATCCCGGCGCGTCACTTTATGGCATACCCGCCCTTGTCTACATACATCATGGCCTTCTTGTCGTCGGCCACGGCACTGATGTAGCGCTCGTACTCTCGCAGCACGTCGGCAATTATCTCCTCCTGGCTCAGATACTGAATGTCGTTGCCCGAACGCCCGTCGCTGTAGTAAGTCACCGGGATGTACTGCTTGTTGGTGCTCACGTCGGGCGTGTTCTCCTCGTCGATAAGGTACTCCGATATGCTGCGCCGCTCGGCGGCCACGCCATACCTGAAGTTCCATATCCTCTCGTGCCTTATCACAATCTCCACCGACAGGGCCCCGCGGCGCCCCTCGTTCACCTCCACGTCGATGCCCCGGCCAGCAAACTCGGCGGCGAGCTCGGCGAAGGCCGGCCTCACCTTCTGGCTGAAAAAGCGCTGTATGTCGGTTTTCTGCGAGAAGGTGAGTATCTGCGTCAGGCGCTCCCGCCAGTGGCTGCCGTCCCAGTTGCGGCTGCCGTAGGGCAGGTTTGAGCTGTGGTAGAGCATGTCGGTGTGCAGGGCCCTCACCAGGCAGAAGCACAGCACCAGCATTATCAGGCCGAAGGGCAGCGCCATCACGAGCGTCATCGTCTGCAGCGAACGCAACCCTCCGGCGTATAGCAGCGCCATGGATATCAGCGCCAGCAGCACTCCCCAGAAGGCGTTCTGCCACTTGGGCGAGTTGGGCGCGTTGCCCGACGAGATGCTGTTCATCACGAGAATGCCCGAGTCGGCCGACGTGACGAAGAACACGGCTATCATGACTATGCCCAGCACACACAGCGCCCCGGCCATGGGAAACTGGCCGAAGAAGCTGAAGAGCAGTATGTCGGGCTGGTCGGCCAGGGCCGAGAGGGCCCCTCCGGCCACGTGGCTGTCTATGTGGATGGCCCCGGCGCCGAACACCGTCATCCACATGAACACAAAGAGCGACGGCACGAGCAGCACGGCCACTATGTACTCGCGTATGGTGCGCCCCTTCGATATGCGGGCTATGAACAGCCCCACAAACGGGGCCCAGCTTATCCACCACGCCCAGAACATGACGGTCCAGCTGGTAAACCACCCCCGGCCGTCGGTCTCGAAGGCAAACGTGTTGAACGTCAGGCCGGCAAGGCGCTGCACATAGTAGCCCAGGCTCTCGCTGAAGGCGCTCAGCAGGAAGGTGGTGGGCCCGAGCAGCAGCACGAAGGCCATGAGCAGCACGGCCAGGCACAGGTTGGCCTCGCTGAGCCGCCTCACGCCACGGCTCACGCCCGCCACGGCCGAGAGTATGGCCACGGCGCTCACCGCTGCTATGATGGCGCACTGCAGGGCGAAGCTCGTGTGGCCCAGCAGGCCTATGTGCACCAGCCCGGCGTTGAGCTGCACCACACCGAAGCCCATCGACGTGGCTATGCCGAAAAAGGTGCTCACCAGGGCAAACGTGTCGGCGACGTTGCCTACCACACCCTTTATGCGCTCGCCCAGCAGGGGGTAGAGGCCGCTGCGTATCGACAGCGGCAGGCGGTAACGGAAGGAAAAGTAGGCCAGTATGAGCCCCATGAGAGCGAAGATGGCCCAGGCGTGCAGCCCCCAGTGGAAAAACGTGGCCAGCATGGCTTCCTTGGCGGGGTTGGCCACGGTGGGCAGCGACGGATGGACGTAGTGCGACATGGGCTCGGCCACGCCGAAGTACATGAGACCGATGCCCATGCCGGCGGCAAAGAGCATGGCTATCCATGAGAAGAAGCTGTACTGGGGCCTTGAGTTGTCGGGCCCGAGGCGTATGTTGCCGGCCTTGCCGAAGGCCAGCACCAGCAGGAAGATGAAGAAGAGCGATACGAGCATGGTGTACACCCAGCTGAACTTGCGGTATACGTACGACTGGACTGCGAGCAGGGCCTGCTCGGTGCGGTCGGGCCACAGGGCACACAGCAGCGACAGGGCCAGCAGGACCAGCAGGCCGGGAATGGCCACGGTCCGTGTGAAGGTGGTTTTTTCTTTCAGTATGTTCATTGCATCGATAATGGGTTGACCCCCATGCCCCAAAGGGGCGCGGGCGCAAGCCGCAAGAGGGATGGCGCCGGGGGCGGCCTCGGGCCGCGGGCAGGGAACGGCGGCGGAAGGCTCTCGGTGAGAAAATGCGCGGCAGCCATACAACACAGCCCCTGCCATGGTTGCCGCACGCTTTATGCAAAAATACAGAAAAAATGCGAAAAACGGGACGGCAACATGCCATCTTCCGACAAACAGGCACAAAGCCACACCATAACGGCCACGCCCCATAGCCCCGCGGCGATAGCTTTATGAATATCCGCATGCTGCCAAATGTGAGGAGGAAGAAGACTTTTTCAGGAGGTAGAAGACATTTTCAGGAGGTAGAAGGAGTTAGAAGGAGGAAGAGGGAGGTAGAGGACATTTGCTGGAGTTAAGGCTTTTTCAGGAGTTAGAAGGAGGAAGAAGAAGGAAGAAGGAGTTAGAGGACATATTAGTGTATGCAAGTAGCCAAGTAGTTATAGGTAGCTGACGGTTGTTAGGCTTCCTCTTGCTGTAGCCCGGAGTCGGCAGACAGCGGTTTTAGCGGGTAATTCCTCTAACTCCTTCTTCCTCCAGCAAATGTCCTATACCTCCTTCTTCATCCAGCAAATGTCCTATACCTCCCTCTTCATCCAGCAAATGTCCTATACCTCCCTCTTCATCCAGCAAATGTCCTATACCTCCCTCTTCATCCTTCTAACTCCTTCTAACTCCTGAAAATGTTTTTTTTGCCCGCCGGCTTGGCCATTTCGGCAAAAAAGGCTATATTTGTGGCACCCAAGCCTTTGGCTGGGGCAAAGACGAAAACCTAACAACCATACGCAATGATTATGAAACACACTTCGCTGATATGCTGCATGGCCATGGCGGCCATGCTTTGCTGTGCAACAGCCGGGGCACAGCAGCCGCAGGCAACCGCTACGACAGTGACCGCAGGGCCGGGGGCCAAAGCCACCCTCGAGCGCTTTGTCGGCAACATCTCTACATTCAACCGCCTCTTCCCGCAAGAGAAGGTCTACCTACACCTCGACAACACGGCCTACTTCAGGGGCGAAACGATATGGTTCAGCGCCTATGTGGTCAGGGCCGACCGCCCTGCCCTCACAGACATGAGCCGGGTGCTCTACGTCGACCTGCTCGACCCAACGGGCGAGACGGTGGCCACGCGCAAGGTGAAGCTCGACCATGGCCGAGGCTCGGGCTCGTTCAAGCTCGACAAGCTGCTCACCTCGGGATTCTACGAAATCAGGGCCTACACGCGCTACATGCTCAACTGGGACGCCGCATGGGCCTTCTCGCGCGTGCTGCCGGTGTTCGAGGCGCCAAAGGCCGAGGGCGACTACTCGGAGCCCACCATGGCCGCCCACGACTACCGCAAGCGAATGCCCTCGGCCAGGGCCAAGGCCGGCGACGGCAAGGCCCGGGTGCGCTTCTTCCCCGAGGGCGGGCGCCTCGTCATGGGACTGCCCTCGCGGGTGGCCTTCGACGTGACCGGGCCCGGCGGCGAACCGCTGCAGGCCGGGGGCACGCTCACCATGGCCGACGGCAGGCGCGTGGCAGTGGAGACGCTGCGCGAGGGCCGAGGGGTGTTCGACTACACGCCCGCCGAGGGCAGCGCCACGCTAACGCTCACCGACTCGGCCGGGCGGTGGCACGAGTTTGAGCTGCCCGGGGCCGAGGCCGAGGGCTGCGTGCTCACGGTGGGGGCCATTGAGGGCGACTATGTCAACGTGGCCGTGACGCGCTCCAAGGGCTACGACGAACCGCTGGCCATGGTGCTCGTCAACGGGGGCAACGTCGACGCGGCCGACATCCTGATGCCTGGCGAGCGAACGGCGCGCAGACGCTTCTTCCGCCCCGACATGGCGCCGGGGGTGAGCCAGGTGGCGCTGATAGACCGCAACGGAGACATAGTGGCCGAACGCATGGTGTTCGTGAGCCCGCAGGCGGGGGTCGACACCATCGCCTTCAGGGCCGAGGGCTCGCTCGCGCCATGCGGCAAGCTGGCGCTTGAGGCGCAGACGACGCCGGGGGTGACGTTCTCGCTGGCCGTGCGCGACAGGGCCGCCGACGCCAACGGGGCCGACGCCGACGCCGCCACGTGGCTGCTGCTGTCGTCGGAGCTCAAGGGCTACATACGCAACCCGCAATACTATCTTGAGGCCGACGACGAAGAGCACCGCAGGGCCGCCGACCTGCTCATGATGGTGCAGGGGTGGCGGCGCTACGACGTGGCGCAGATGGCCGGCAGCAAGGAGTTTGTCAGGAGGCAGCCCATGGAAGACGGGCTCTACCTGTTCGGGCAGCTGCACCAGGCCAGCAGGCGCAACAAGACGGCCGGCGTGAAGCTCACGGCCACGCTCTACAACAGGCAGGGGGTGGCCATGGGCGGAAAGGCCACCACCGACTCGGCCGGCATGTATGCCTTCAGGCTGCCCGACTGCGAGGGCGAGTACACACTGCTGCTCAACACCACCAACGCCGAGGGCAAGGCCAAGAACTACAGGGTGGGCATCGACCGCAACTTCGCCCCGGCACCGCGCCCGGTGTGGCCAGCCGAGACCGAGCCTGTGCCGCTGGGCGAGGCCAGGCAGCTGGCGGTGCCCGAGGCGGGCTTCGACACGCTGGCCACGAAGCTGTCGATGGAAGACCGGGTGCACATGATAAGGGAGGTGAAGGTAAAGGGCAAGCGGCTCTTCGAGAAGGCGAGGGCCGGATGGGAAAACGAGCAGCGCGGAGCGTTCAAGGCTTACGTGAGGTATGACTGCGACCGGGCCGCCGACGAGATATACGACGCCGGCGATGACACGCCCACCATCTTCGAGTGGCTCGCGATGAAAAACCCGTTCTTCGGAGGAAACGAGGTAGATCAGGGCGACGAGGGCTACGGGCTGGCCGAGCCACAGGAGCTGCCCGTGGAGCAGCAGCTCTCGATGGTCAACGAGGGCGGGAATCTGCAGACGGAGGTGAGCCAGATGGAAGACATGCAGACGGAGAGCGCCCAGGATCAGTACAGGGGCTTCCTCACGCGCGACGGCATGTCATACAAGAACAGGCCCATTGTGTGGGTGCTCAACAACACGTTCTACATGGGCACGTCGACGCGGGGGGTGAGCACGGCGGACATTGTGAACATCAGGGCCGAGACGTCCGAGGAGATGCCGCGGTGGCTCGACGAGTACAAGAGCGTCTACATATCTGAAGACGAGGAAATATGGCGCAACTATGTCGAGGCGCCCGAACTGGCGCGGTACAGCCCCGTCACCATCTTCCTCTACTCCCACCATGAGTTCCCGGCCAAGAGCAAGGGGCTGCGCCACACCCACTTCGACGGCTACAGCCGCGTGGAGACGTTCCAGATGCCCGACTACAGCCTCATGCCGCCCATGGCCGACCACAGGCGCACGCTCTACTGGAACCCCGCCGTCAAGGCCGACAAGGACGGGCGGGCGCGGATAGAGCTCTACAACAACTCGTCGTGCAAGCAGATTGCCATCTCGGCCGAGGGCATCAGCTACGACGGGCGGGCCGTGGTCTACAGGCCGTGAGGCGAAAGTGAAAAGAATTAAGAATGAAAGGTTGAGAATTAAGAATTAAGGAGCGAAAGGCAAAGGGGGCCGGCGCGCCATCGGCGTGCCGGCCCCCTTCCGTGTGCCCGTGTGTCACTTCTTGCGTGGCTTGCGGCGTGCCCACCCCTCCTCTGAGAAGTCGGGCTCGTCGCCCTTGAGCCTCACGCCGTCGTCCTGGAAAAACTGGCGCCAGTCGTCCTGGCGTCCGCCATCGGCCGACCCGCCGCGCTCGGCGCGCCGCTTCTTGGGCTTGCGGTCAAAGCGGGCGAAGGCCCCGCCACGCTCCTGGCCGCGGCCGCCGCGACCGCCGCGCGACTGTGCGGCCTGGGTGTCGTCGGCGTCGTTGCAGCGCACGTCGCGCCCGCGGTAGCGGGTGCCGTCGAGGGCGCGCATCACGCGGGCGGCGTCGCGCTCGGGCACCTCTATGTACGAGAACTTGTCGTAAAGGTCTATGTGGCCCACCTCCTGGCGGCCGTCAACGTTGCGGTTTACAAACTGCATCACCTCGCCGGGGTAGAAGCCGTCGGCCTTGCCCAGGTTGATGAACAGGCGGCGGTAGCCCTGCTCGGCCTTGCGCCGCCCGCCGGCGCCGCGCTCGGCGCTGCGCCGCTCTTTCTTCTCGCCGCGGCCCGCCGACTGCTCTATCTCGGGGGCGTCGGCGTAGTAGGCCAGGAAGCGGCCGAACTCGCGGCTCACCATCTTCTTTATCACGTCTTCCTTGTCGATGAACTCGAAGTGGCGGTTTATCTCGTCCATGAACGGGGCTATCTCTTCCTCGTTGACGTCTACCTTCACTATCTCGTCCATCACCTTGTATAGCTGCTTGGTGCATATCTCCTGGGGCGTGGGCAGCTTGCCCTCAACAAACTGCTTGCCTATCTGCTTCTCCACGGCGCGTATCTTGCTGCGCTCGCGCGAGTGGACTATGGCTATCGAGGTGCCCTTCTTGCCGGCGCGGCCCGTGCGGCCCGAGCGGTGGGTGTAGCTCTCTATGTCGTCGGGCATGCCGAAGTTGATGACGTGGGTTAGGTCGTCAACGTCGAGGCCGCGGGCGGCCACGTCGGTGGCCACGAGCAGCTGGGTGAGGTGCTGGCGGAACTTCTGCATCGTAAGGTCGCGCTGCTGCTGCGAGAGGTCGCCGTGCAGCGACTCGGCGTTGTAGCCGTCGCGTATGAGCTTGTCGGCCACCTCCTGCGTCTCGCGCTTCGTGCGGCAGAAGATGATGGCGAATATGCGGGGGTAGTAGTCTACCACGCGCTTCAGGGCCAGGTACTTGTCCTTGGCGCTCACCATGTAGTAGACGTGGTTCACGTTCTCGGCGCCTTCGTTGCGGCTGCCCACCACTATCTCCTTGTGGTCGCGCAGGTACGACTTGGCTATCTTCTCCACCTCGCGGCTCATAGTGGCCGAGAAGAGCAGCGTGTTGCGGTTTTCGGGCAGGCTCTCGAATATCTCGTTGATGCTGTCGGAGAAGCCCATGTTGAGCATCTCGTCGGCCTCGTCGAGCACCACGTTGCCCACGCCGCCGAGCTTGGCCACGCCGCGGTTCTTGAGGTCGATGAGGCGGCCGGGGGTGGCCACGATGACCTGGGCGCCGTGGCGCAGGGCGCGCACCTGGTTCTCTATCGACGTGCCGCCGTAGACGGGCACGATGTTGACGCCTCCCATGTACTTGGAGAAGTCTTTCAGGTCGTCTGCAATCTGCAGGCAAAGCTCGCGCGTGGGACTGAGCACCAGCGCCTGGGTGTCGCGGCACCGTGTGTCTATGCGCTGCAGCACGGGTATGCCGAAGGCGGCTGTCTTGCCCGTGCCGGTCTGTGCCAGCGCGATTACGTCGTTGCGGTTGCCGAGCAAATAGGGGATTACTTCTTCCTGTACGGGCATGGGGCTCTCGAAGCCCAGCTCCGTGATGGCGCGGCGAATCTCTTCGCTGACGCCCAATTCTTCAAATGTCTTCAATCTAAAAAAAATAAAATAATACGTATTATCGCCCCATGCCCCAGCCCAACTGCTGACGACGGCGTGCGGCGCTTGCGGCTGCAAAGGTAGTGAAAATAACCGAGCATTATACAAAAAAGCTGAATTATTTTGCAGCCATGACCAAAATTGTTACTTTTGCAGCACTATGGAGATTTGTGTTTTCTGCTCGGCAAACGCCGGGCTCGACCCCGACTTCTACCATGCCGCCGAAGAGTTGGGGCGCATCATTGGGCTGAGGGGCCACTCGCTGGTGTTCGGCGGCACCGACATGGGGCTCATGGAGTGTGTGGCTGGGGCCGCGCGCAGCGCCGGCGCGAGGGTCACGGGAGTGGTGCCGGTGCGCGTCGAGGAGCGGGGCCACACGAGTGCCCACATGGATGTACACATACCATGCTCCGACCTCACCGACCGCAAGGAGCTGATGATGGCGCGCTCCGACGTGTTCATAGCCCTGCCGGGCGGCATTGGCACGCTCGACGAGGTGTTCACCGTGGTGGCCGCCGCCACCATCGGCTACCACTCGAAGACTGTATGCCTGTACAACCTGAAGGGCTACTGGGACAGCCTCATCGCCATGCTCGACGACCTTGAGGCCCGCGGGGCCGTCAGGGGCAGCTGGCGCAACCACATCACGGTGGCATCGTCGGCGTCGGAGCTGCCGCTCTGAGCGTCGAATGGGGAAATAAGGAGTTGTTTTAGGAGTTCAGGAGTACAGGAGTTCAGGAGTTCAGACAATAGCTTTTGTATACAATGGAGTTATAGGGAGGTAGAAGGAGTTACAGGGAGGTAGAAGACAATAGCTTTTGTATACAATGGAGTTATAGGGAGGTAGAAGGAGTTACAGGGAGGTAGAAGACAATAGCTTTGGGGCTTATTGGGGAGTTCTGGAATTCTGGAGTTCTGGAGTTCAGACAATAGTTTTGGAAGCACGTCCCCCTGGGGGCATGGGTAAAATGGGAAGAGATAGTCAATGCCATTGTCCTCTAACTCCCTCTAACTCCTTCTACCTCCCTATAACTCCATTGTATACAAAAGCTATTGTCTGAACTCCTGAACTCCTGAACTCCCAAAAAAGACTCCTGAAAACACCCCCTATCCGAGCAGCCTCCGGGCCATGTCGCGTCCCAGCGCCTCGCAGGCGGCGTGGGTGGCGGCGTCGAGGCTCTGGCGTATCTCCACGGGCGTGCCCACGGCCTCATAGTGCAGGCGCGTGTCGTTCCACTCCTTTATCTTGGCCACTGCCTTGCCGGCCCAGGCGTAGCTGCCAAACCAGCCCATGCAGTGGTTCTTTATGTCCTTGCCGGCCAGCTCGGAGAGCAGCACCTCCATCTCGTGGTACAGCCCGGCGTTGTATGTCGGGGCGCCCACTATGAGTCCGCGGTAGCGGAACACGTCGCGTATGATGTACGAGTGGTGGGTCTTCGACACGTTGTACATCACTATGTCCTTCAGCCCGGCGCGGCTGGCGGCGGCGGCCACCACCTCGGCGGCGCGCTCGGTGTTGCCGTACATCGTGCCGTAGCATATCACCAGGCCGGGGTCGGTCTCATAGCGGCTCATGCGGTCGTAGAGCTTCACCACGCGGTCTATGTTCTCGTGCCACACGGGGCCGTGGGTCGAGCAGATGTAGTTTATCTGCAGCCCCGAGAGTTTCTTCAGGGCGTTCTGCACGGGGGTGCCATACTTGCCCACAATGTTCGAGTAGTAGCGCACCATCTCGAGCCAGAACTCGTCGCAGTTTATCTGCGAGTCGACCAGCCCGCCGTTCAGGGCGCCGAAGCAGCCGAAGGCGTCGCCCGAGAAGAGGGCGCCCGCCGACGTGTCAAACGTCACCATGGTCTCCGGCCAGTGCACCATGGGTATCATGGCAAAGCGCAGCTCGCGGCTGCCCAGGCTCAGTGTGTCGCCCTCCTTCACCAGGTGGGTGCCGTCGGCTATGCCGTAGAAGCCTTTCATCATGTCGAACGTCTTGCTGTTGCCGACAATCTTCAGGCCGGGGTAGTATTTCTTTATGAGCCCTATCGACCCGCTGTGGTCGGGCTCCATGTGGTTGATTACGAGGTAGTCTATCTGCCGGTCGCCTATCACCTCGCGTATGCGCTCTATGAAGGGCACGAAGAAGTCTACCTCGACGGTGTCTACAAGGCACACTTTCTCGTCCACTATGAGGTACGAGTTGTACGACACGCCGTTGGGCAGCGGCCACAACCCCTCGAACAGGGCCTTGTTGCGGTCGTTCACGCCAACGTAGTAAATATTGTTTGTTATCTCTTGCATATATGTTTAAATGATGAATTATGGTTATCCTCTTGTCGTTTGCATGTCGTTTGCATGCCGCCCTGCGGCCGCCATCAATCCATGCCGCGGGCGGGCTCCTCAGGCCTGCCGCAGGGCGGCCTTCATCTGCCGCCCGAAGTCCTCGTCAACGTAGTTGCCTATGCTGCGGCAGCAGTTGGCAGCAAAGAGCTGGGCGCAGTGCATCACGCTGTCCCACTGGCCGTCGCTGAGGCCGGCATCGATGTCGGCGCGGGTGATGCCATACTTTATCAGCCCGTAGACGAAGCCGGCGTTGAAGTTGTCGCCAGCGCCTATGGTGCTCACCGTGTCGGTGTGCTCCACGGGGTAGTCGCGGCTCAGGCCGCCGGCACCCCTCAGGGCCACCGGGCCCGCCCCCTGGGTGCAGATGAAGTGCTTGCAGTAGAAGGATATCTCGCTGCGGTAGACGGTGTCGGGGTCCGACTTGCGGAACATCACGCCGAAGTCTTCGGTGCTGCCGCGCACTATGTCGGCATACTCCAGGTTCTCGAGTATGTTGGGCGTCACCTTGATGAGGTCGGTGCGGTGCGAGGCGCGGAAGTTGACGTCGTAGTAGAGTATGGCGCCGCGGCTGCGGGCATACTCTATGAACGCAACCACCTGGGGGCGTATCACGGGGTTGACGGCATAGAACGAGCCGAACATCACCACGTCGTCGGGGCCCACGTCGGGGTAGGCGAAGTCGAGCTGGTCGTGGGGGTGGTCTTTGTAGAAAATGTACTCGGCACTGTTGTCGTCGCCAAGGAAGGCCAGCGATATGGGCGACTTGCTGTCGGGATATACGCTCACGTTGTCGGCGTTCACGCCGTTGGCCTTGAGGAACGACACTATCTTGCGGCCAACGCGGTCGTTGCCCGCCTCGCTGATGAACGTGGCGTCGACGCCCGAGCGGCCGAGCGATATCACGCCGTTAAACACTGAACCGCCCGGAACGGCGCCTATGGGCTGGTCGTTCTTGAAGATTATGTCGAGCACAGTCTCCCCTATTCCAACTACTTTACGCATACTGAATCCTTTCCAAGCTGCAAATATCTGAATTTTTTGGCAAAACGGCAAGCAACGCGCCACTTTTTCACAAAAGTTAATTTTCAGCGATGGCCACGGGCGGGCGACGCCACGGGCGGCCGCGCACAAAAAAACATGCCGCCAACTTCGCCCTGTCGGGATTTTGCTGTATCTTTGCCGCCATTATGGAATACAACACGCTCACGCTGCCCAACGGGCTGCGCATCATACACCTGCCGTCGGCGTCGCCGGTGGTCTACTGCGGCTACTGCATCGCGGCCGGCACGCGCGACGAGGGCCCAGGCCAAGAGGGCATGGCCCACTTCTGCGAGCACACCACGTTCAAGGGCACCGCACGGCGCAGGTCGTGGCACATCATCAACTGCCTCGAAAGCGTGGGGGGCGACCTCAACGCCTTCACCACCAAGGAAGACACCGTATACCACGCCGCAATCCTGCGCGACCACTTCCCAAGGGCCGTCGACCTGCTCACCGACATCGTCTTCCACAGCCGATACCCGCAGCAGGAGGTGGAGAAGGAAATAGAGGTGATATGCGACGAGATTGAGAGCTACAACGACTCGCCGGCCGAGCTCATATACGACGAGTTCGACAGCCGCCTCTTCGCTGGCCACCCGCTCGGCCACAACATACTGGGACGGGCCGAGAGGCTGCGCACGTTCACACCGGCCGACGCGCTCGCTTTCACGGCAAGGCTGTACAGGCCCGACAACGCCGTGTTCTTCGCATATGGCGACATCGACTTCCGCAGGGCGGCGCGGCTGCTCCAGAAGGCCACGGCCGACTTCCCCCCGGCGGCGCCACGGGGGCCAAGGCCGTCGGGGCCAATGCCTGCCTACACACCCGGCGAGACCACGGCCGACAGGGCCACCCACCAGGCCCACGTCATGATTGGCACAAGGGCCTACAGCGCCCACGACGACAGGCGCATGACCCTCTACCTGCTCAACAACATGCTCGGCGGACCGGGCATGAACGCAAGGCTCAACATAGCCCTGCGCGAGCGCAACGGACTGGTATACACCGTCGACAGCTCCATGGTGAGCTACTCCGACACCGGCTCGTGGTGCATCTACTTCGGGTGCGACACCCACGACGTGCAGCGTTGCCGCCGCCTGGTAAGGCGGGAGCTCGACCGAATGATGCAGAAGCCACTCACCCCGACACAGCTCGCCGCCGCCAAGAAGCAGATAAAAGGGCAGATAGCCGTGGCATGCGACAGCCGCGAGAGCTTCGCCCTCGACTTCGCCAAGGGCTACCTCCACTACGGCCGCGAGAAAGACCCCGCCGAGCTCTTCGCCATGATCGACGCCATCACGCCAGCCGCCATACAGCAAGTGGCCCAAGAGCTCTTCGCCCCCGACCGCCTCACCACCCTGATCTACGGCAAGCCCTGACAGAAACGCCGGCAGCCGGGAAGGCCCCAACACCCCTCCCGGCTGCCAACCGCCCACTCAGCCAAATCGAAAGTGTTCTCCCAGCTCTCCCAGTCCTCTCAGCCCTCCCAGTCCTCCCAGCCCTTTCTCTCTCGATGCCTGTCCGTGGTAGTGCCAACTGCAATATATTTATATAAATATATTGCAGTTGGCACTTACCTACAGGTATCTGGCTCGCCCACAGCATTGCCACCATGCTCCATCCATCCATTAACCATCTTTAACCGCCGCCACCACCATCGTGAACCATTTGTGCATAGCCGCCCCCTACCTTTGCACCACGACACCGGGGGCGCCGCAGCCCCCACTGTAATTAACCAAAAACAACGCAAGAAATGGAAAAAATCTATTACCAGCCGCGGCCATGCCTGGCCGCCATTGAAAGACACATGGCCCAAGAGGCCCGACTGACCAGGGAGGCGCGCCGCATCATGGCCGCCGACCTGGCCATGCTGCTCACAGGGGCACACACCGGGGCGGCACGCTGCGAGGCCTCGGTGACCGACCTCATGGAGGCCGCCCACAACGCATACAGCGAGGGATGCCTGCGCCATGCCGACGGGCAGCCGCTCACCTTCAGGCAGATTGTAGAGCTGACATGCCGGCGCATGGGCATCGGCGTGCCGAGAAACCCCAGGAGCAGGGCCGCCAGGGCTGCCATGCGCAAGGGCATGAGGGGCAACTCGCTGCTCGAGTGCTACAGGCTGTGGCTGGCGGCCGGCGCCGACGGCAACACGGGCCTCAGGAGACTGCAATACAGCCTCTGACGCCATGCAATACTTACCTAACCGACAAGCAAAACAATGATTGGGGAAAAAGCCATGGAAGACAACAAAATGCTGAGCGAGCATTTCTCGCTCGAAGAGATGACACGCTCGGGAGTGGCCATCAGGATGAGGATAGACAACAACCCCGACGAAGAGCAGGTGGAAAACATGAGGCAACTGTGCCGCAACGTGCTCGAACCCGTCAGGCGCCGGTTCGGCGTGACCCGAATCACCAGCGGATTCAGGAGCCAGGCCCTCAACGCCGCCGTGGGCGGGGCGCCCGACTCGCAGCACCTCCGTGGCGAGGCCGCCGACCTGCACATATCCAACATGGAGGTGGGGCGCAAGGTGTTCGACTTCATCAGGCTGCACACCGACTTCGACCAGCTGCTCTTCGAGCGCAGGATCAAGGGGGGATACTGGTGGCTGCACGTGTCGTTCACCACCCGGCGGCCCAACCGCCACCAGGCGATGCTCGACTGGCGGTGAGAACGGGCCGGGGGCGTCAGCCCTCGGCCTTCACCACGTTGAGGTAGGGATAGGGTATCTCGATGCCCTCGCGGTCAAAGCGCTCCTTGACCGACTTGAGCAGGTCGCACTTCATCGTGAACGCACCGCCGGGGGTGGCCGCCCAGGCCCAGGCCCTAAGCGTGATGGCCGAGTCGCCCAGGGCCATCACCCTGACCACCACCTGGGGCACGCCGGCCTTGCGGTCGGCCTCGCTGCGGTGGTCGGTTATCAGGGGGTGGCGCAGGGCCTCGTCGGCCATCAGCGCCATGGCGCGGTCAAGGTCGGTGCTGTAGGACACGCCCACCTCGACAAAGGCGCACGTGTCGGTCTCGCCATACGACGAGTTGACCACGGTGCTCGAGTTCATCTTGCTGTTGGGGATGAGTATCATGCGGTTCTCGGCGTTGCGTATCACCGTGTGGCGAAGCGTTATCTCGACCACCGTGCCGGTAACTATGTCGTCGACCATCACGAAGTCGCCTACCTTGAACGGGCGCGAGAAGATGATGAACAGGCCGCCAACGATGTTCGACAGGGCGTCCTGCGAGGCCAGGCCCACGGCCATGGCGCCGATGCCGGCACTGGCCAGTATCGAGTTGCTCACCTTCTCCATGCCCGGTATGAGCGACAGCACGGCAGCCGTGCCTATGATGTAGACCACGGCCACCACTATCTGCCTCACGAAACCGGCCTTGGTCTCGTCGATGGCCAGCTTGCCCTGGCGCCTGAGCGAGCGGCGGAAAAGGTACTTGATGAAGGCCGTCACGGCGCGCACAAACAGGTAGATGACGGCTGCCTTAAGGCAGAACATGGCCACCCAGCGCAGCGAGAGACCGAAGACGGTGGTGTCGAGGATTTCGTTCAGGTTCATTTCTTTGCTTCATTTAGCGCAGGCGCAACATTGCGTGCGGATGCAAAGGTAATAAAACTTCTGCACAAGCGGGCATGGCGGGGGCGCCTTTTTTACGCGCTGTTCCGCTACGGGAGTGCCTGCCGGGCGCGCGGGGCAGGCCAAAAGGGGGATGTACCCCGAATTGTACCCCGCGGGGCTATTGACAGGGCGGTGCCCGCGACGTATCTTTGCAATGTCATCCGGCCGGTGGCAGCATAACTTTAATAATCAACAAAAAACAAAAGAAAGGAAACAAGACTATGGCAGTACAGTACAAACTTTACCAGAACAACAACTCCAGGAGCAAGCAGTTCGGGAAATGGTATGCCAGGGCGGTGATGGTCGACACGGTCGACACCAACAGGCTGGCCGAGCAGATAGAGGCCAACTGCACGGTGAAGCGGGCCGACGTGCTCGCGGTGCTCAGCGAACTGGTGGTGGTCATGAAGCAGGAACTGCAGAGCTCGAAGAGGGTGAAGCTCGACCACTTCGGAACGTTCAAGCTCGGGCTGGCCACGGGGCCGAGCCCCTCGGCCAAGGAGTTCACCGCGGCGCAGAACGTGAAGGACATACACGTGCTCTTCCAGCCCGAACTGCACATCGACAAGAACGGCAGGCGCACGAAGTCGTTCATCGACGGGTGCAAGGTGTCGGAGCTGCCGGGCGGCAACGCCAAGGACGGAGGCAACGCCAAGGACGGAGGCAACGCCAAGGACGGAGGCGACGCCAAGGCCGACGAGTGACGACGGGCGCACGTGGCACAGCATCTTCAACCAACTGTAACAACTAAAGGGGAAAGGAGGCATTATACATGAAAAGCAACACCTGGCAAACAGTCATCAAGGTGATCATCGCCGTGGCCTCGGCTCTGCTCGGAGCACTGGGAGCCACCGCCGCAAAGGCGGCATTCTGATACCGGGGCTGCCCGAGGCAGCCTGACCAACAGGAAAACGCAGGCCCCCGCCGCGAAGCGACCGCTGCACTCTCGTGCACGGAGCGCCCGCGGCGGGGGCCGCCCGCTTGGGCCACGGGCATGCAAAAAACTCACTTTTGAAGCCGGCAAAGGCGCGTATCTCGGAAAATATTTGTAAGTTTGCACACCGATAAGCAAACCACTACATACAATGGACGCAGACTTTGACATAAGGCAGGAGCATGTCTCGGCAGCCGAGCGCGAGTTTGAGAACGCCCTGCGCCCGCTGCGCTTCGGCGACTTCAGCGGGCAGCAGAAGGTGGTCGAAAACCTCGAGGTGTTCGTAGAGGCAGCCAAGTACCGCGGCGAACCGCTCGACCACACGCTGCTGCACGGGCCGCCGGGACTCGGCAAGACCACACTGAGCAACATCATCGCCAACGAGCTCGGGGTGGGATTCAAGATTACCAGCGGGCCGGTGCTCGACAAGCCCGGCGACCTGGCCGGCATACTCACCTCGCTCGAGCGCAACGACGTGCTCTTCATCGACGAGATACACCGGCTCTCGCCAGTGGTCGAAGAATACCTCTACTCGGCCATGGAAGACTACCGCATAGACATCATGATCGACAAGGGGCCCTCGGCACGGTCGATACAGATAGACCTCAACCCGTTCACCCTCGTGGGGGCAACCACGCGCAGCGGACTGCTCACCGCGCCGCTCAGGGCACGCTTCGGCATCAACCTGCACCTGGAGTACTACGAGCCCGACACGCTCATGAAGATACTCAAGCGGTCGGCAGGCATACTCAACGTGCCCATAGACGACGAGGCCGCCATGGAGATAGCGCGACGCAGCCGCGGAACGCCACGAATAGCCAACGCCCTGCTCAGGAGGGTGCGCGACTTCGCGCAGGTGAAGGGCAACGGGCGCATAGACATCGACATAACCACGCTGTCGCTCTCGGCACTCAACATCGACAGCTTCGGCCTCGACGAGACCGACAACAAGATTCTGCTGGCCATCATCGACAAGTTCAAGGGAGGCCCCGTAGGGGTGTCAACCATAGCCACCGCCATAGGCGAAGACTCCGGCACGGTGGAAGAGGTATACGAGCCATTCCTCATCATGGAGGGATTCATCAAACGGACGCCCCGGGGGCGCATGGCCACCGAACTGGCCTACCGCCACTTCGGGCGCAACCCCTACTCCGGCAACATAATGCAGCAATCGCTGTTCGACGACAAAATTTAAATTAAGGATTAAGTGCTAAGGATGAAGGATGAAGGTTTAAGGATTAAGGATGAAGTGTTAAGGATGAAAAATGAAAAATTAAAGGTAAGGGGCGAAATCCGCTCTGGCCAATAGTCGCAGCCACAGGCTGTGCCCCAAAGCCCCCAGCTCTCCCAGACCTCCCAGAGCCCCCAGCTCTCCCAGTCCTCCCAGACCTCCCAGACCTCCCAGAGCTCCCAAAGCTCCCAGCTCTCCCAGCCCTCCCCTCAAAAAACCATCCAACAATGAAAATAGGAATATTCGTAGGCAGCTTCGACCCATTCACCACCGGCCACCACGCCATCGTCCGCAGGGCCCTGCCCCTGTTCGACAAGATAGTCATCGGCGTCGGCATCAACGAGCGAAAGAAATACATGTACAGCACCCGGGTGAGGCTCCAGCATATAGAGGCCCTCTACGCCTCAGAGCCAAAGATAGAAGTAAAGTCATACAACGACCTCACCATCGACTTCGCCGGTCGCGAGGGAGCCCAGTTCATCATCAAGGGCGTGCGAAGCATCAAAGACTTCGAGTACGAGCGCGAGCAAGCCGACATCAACCGAAAGATAGGCGGTGTAGACACCATACTGCTCTACGCCGAGCCACAATACGAGAGCGTGTCGTCGAGCATGGTACGCGAACTGATACACTTCGGCAAAGACGCAAGCGAGTTCATACCCGTCCCGCCCCAAGAGCAGCACACCCCCAGGCAAGCAACATCAAAGTAACGATTATGATAACATACAACGCAGACGGCGTCAAGATGCCGTCAATAAAGAAACGAGAGACCACGGCATGGATAAAAGCCGTGGCCGGGCTATACGGCCGTCGCGTGGGCGAGATAGGCTACATGTTCGTCGGCGACGAGAAGATGCTCGAGGTCAACCGCGAGTACCTCGGCCACGACTACTACACCGACATCATCACATTCGACTACGACGAGGGCGACCGCATCAACGGCGACATCGTCATCAGCCTCGACACCGTAAGGTCAAACGCCGAGCTCTTCGGCAAGGAATACTCCGACGAGCTCCACCGCGTCATCATTCACGGCATCCTCCACCTCTGCGGCATCAACGACAAAGGCCCCGGCGAGCGCGAACAGATGGAGGCCGCCGAAAACCAAGCACTGGCCATGCTCAAATAGTCCACACCGGAAGCACAGCCGGGCTTCCGGCCAACAGCCCAGCTCTCCCAGTCCTCCCAGCTCTCCCAGAACTCCCAGCTCTCCCAGAACTCCCAGAAAAAAATCCGCCCCGGCCGCCCTCGATAGAGTGGCGGCCGGGGCGGAACCCCCGGGCTTGCTTCAGCCCATCACTTCACAATCACCTTCTTGGCAGAGCCGTCGGCATACTTCACAATGTTCAGGCCCTTCTGCGGCACATCCCTGCGGCGTCCGTCGAGCGAGTAGTAAGCCTCAGCCTCCTGCTTACCGGCAGGGGCCACGCCGGAGATGCCGGCGTTAGTGCCGTCGTTGTGGAATATGATGTCCACCTTCGGGCCCATGGCCACAAGCTCATAGCCATAGATGGGGTAGCCGCCCACCTCGCCGGTCTGCACCTGGCGCATGGTCTTGAGCTGCACCGTGGCCTTGCATACACCGGTAACCTCGGTATTGCCATTCATTGGCCTTATCACCCACTCCGTCTGTAAATCATTTACGCTTCCGGCAGAAATAATCCCAGATTGGGTGCTCAGCACCTCCGTCACACTGCTTGATGGAATACAATTGGTGGGGAAGCATATCTGGAAAGTGCCACCGTCTATCTGCGTCACCTGGTAGTCAACGGCACAAAAAGCATCTCCATCGGCCGTATTCTTCACCGACAAGCCGGACAGCACAGCTGTACCCATATCAATAATACCACCCCCCATGTCGTGCTTCTCATACACCTCCCATGTTGTTCCGTCGGCCACCACAGCCCCGTCCTCGTCAACAAACTGGAAAACGTTTTCGGTCGGGGTGTAATCGCTCTGCGCAAAGGCCATCACACTGCCCATGATGGCTGCAGCACACAAAGTAAACAGTTTCTTCATAATGCTCTAACAAGTTTTGTTATTAATGTTTGATGTTCTCTCTTTTCTTATCTTACCCAATGGTTGTGTCCAAATATGAACCAAAACATTGCACTTTGTCACAATAACAGGGCAAATTTATGAAAATAGCAGTAAAAGAGAACACATACAAGCGTTTTTTTATGTTTATTTAACCGCTGTGCCGCGCGCTGTGGCACAGCCCGCGCCAACCCGGGCGACAACAGCCGGGCCTGCGGCCCAATGCCCACAACAAAAAACAGCCGGTCGACGTACGCGCGGTGAAAAACACCTGTGCGTACGGCGACCGGCTGTGAAACCCGGCACGACAGCCGTCAGTCATCCTCCTTTTCCAGCAGCCTGACGGCCTCGAGCACGATGGGGTTCTGCTCGTTCATCACTGCGAAATACTCGCTCATGGTCCACAGGTCGCGAGCCACGAGCGCCTTGAGCTGCAGCCTAAGGTATGGCAGCGTGCGCTCCAGCTCGGCCGTGTCCTTGGGCTCGATGCCCTGGCGGCGCCCCTGGCTGATGATGCTGTCGGTGAGGGCACCGGGCACGGCATACGACTTGTTGAAGGCGGCAAACGTCTTGTAGGCAGACTTCAGCGACTTGCGGTGGCGGTCTACATAGTGCAGGTATGCGTTGAGCACTATGCTCTTGGCCGAGAGCTCGCGGTGCAGGCGTGTGTAAACGGTGGTGTCGAGCGGTACGAAGAGGTCGGGCATGATGCCGCCCCCGCCATACACGGTGCGGTGGCGGCGGAGGGTGTAGCACTTGAGCGAGTCGGCAAAGTGTATGCTGTCGGCGTTTGTCAGCTCGCCGTGCTTCAGGCGGTTGTAAACGTCCATGGCGTAGTCCTTGGCGTCGCCCTTCACGTAGGGCTTCTGTATGCACCGGCCGGCCGGCGTGTAGTAGTGGGCCACGGTGAGGCGTATCATCGAACCGTCGGGCAGGTCGATGGGGCGCTGCACGAGGCCCTTGCCGAAGGTGCGGCGGCCCACCACGGTGCCGCGGTCCTGGTCTTGCAGCGCTCCGGTGACAATCTCGGCCGCCGAGGCCGTGTACTCGTTGACCAGGGCCACCACGCGGCCGCTGGTGAAGCTGCCGTCGCCCTTGGCCTTGTAGTCTACGCGGGGGGCCGCGCGGCCGGAGGTGTAGACGATGAGGTCGCCCTTGGCCAGGAACTCGTTGGCCACGTCGACGGCTGCCTGCAGGTAGCCGCCGCCGTTGTCCTGCAAGTCGAGCACGAGGCTCTCCATGCCTTCCTTGCGCAGCCGCTGCATGGCCGAGGTGAGCTCGGCGTGGGTGGTGGCGCCGAAGCTGCCTATGCGCACATACCCCACACCGGGACGTATGATGTAGGCGGCGTCGATGGTCTCGACGGGTATCTTGTCGCGGGTGACGGTGAACGACAGCCGGCCGGAGATGCCGCGCCTTGTCACGCCGAGGCGCACCTGTGTGCCCTTGGGGCCGCGCAGGCGCTTCATTATTTCCTCGCGGGGCATCTTGACGCCTGCTATGGCGGTGTCGTTGACTGTCACGATGCGGTCGCCGGCAACGATGCCCACGCGCTCCGAAGGCCCTCCGCTGACGGGCTGGATGACGAGCAGGGTGTCTTCCATCATGTTGAACTGAACGCCTATGCCCTCGAAGTTGCCGGCCAGCGGTTCGTTGAGTGCCTTCACTTCCTTGGCCGTGGAGTATGATGAGTGGGGGTCCAGCTTTTCTATCATGCCTCGTATGCCGTCTTCTACGAGCTTATGCTCGTCGACGCTGTCTACGTATAGGCTGTTGATGGCTACCTCGGCTATCTGTAGCTTGCGCATAGGGCTGTCGGGCCCCATGTTTATCCGCAACTGGGCCGAGGCAAGAGATGGCAACAGCAGTGCGGCGGCTATTATCTTTGATGGTTTCATTGGTTTCGTTTTAAGGAGTCAGAAGGAGGTGTTTTGGAGTTAGAAGGAGTTATTTGGGGAGTTAGAAGGAGTTAGAAGGAGTTATTTTGGAGTTAAGGAGTCAGGGAGTTAAGGAGTTAAGACAATAGTTTCGACTTATGGCCGCAACTATCCGCCGGCACGGCTTCCTCCCCTTTTCCCCCTTAATCATTAATACTCAATACTTCCCATTATCTTCCCCTTAATCATTAATACTTAATACTTCCCATCACCTTCCCCTTAATCCTTAATCATTAATAACTTAATACTTAATCCTCTTCCTCCGGGCGGTCTTCCTCTATTACAAGGTTCTCTATGATAAAGTTCTGGCGCTCGGGCGTGTTCTTGCCCATGTAATATTCAAGCAGCTTCTGCACTTGGTCTGTCTTGTGCAGAGTGACCTGCTCGAGGCGCATGTCGGGCCCGATGAAGTGCTTGAACTCGTCGGGCGATATTTCGCCAAGACCCTTGAAGCGGGTTATCTCCGGGTCGGGGCCAAGGTCGGCAATGGCGCGCACCCGCTCGTCTTCAGTGTAGCAGTAGCGGGTGATGAAGTCTGTCTTCTTGCCAGCGTCGGCCCTGGCGTCGGCAGCGGCCACCACGGCGCGGTTCTTTATCTTGGTGCGCCTGTTGCGCACGCGGAACAGCGGTGTCTGGAGCACGTAGACATGGCCTTTCTTTATCAGGTCGGGGAAAAACTGCAGGAAGAAGGTGATGATGAGCAACCGTATGTGCATGCCGTCGACGTCGGCGTCGGTGGCCACAATCACCTTGTTGTAGCGCAGCGTGTCAAGGCCGTCCTCGATGTCGAGCGCGGCCTGCAGCAGGTTGAACTCCTCGTTTTCGTAAACCACCTTCTTGGTGAGCCCGAACGAGTTGAGGGGCTTGCCGCGCAGCGAGAACACGGCCTGGGTGTTTACGTCGCGGCTCTTGGTGATGCTCCCGCTGGCCGAGTCGCCCTCGGTGATGAAGATGCAGCTCTCCTCCTTGCGGTCGTTCTTGGCGTCGCTGAAGTGTATGCGGCAGTCGCGCAGCTTGCGGTTGTGCAGGTTGGCCTTCTTGGCCCTCTCCCTGGCCAGCTTGGTCACCCCGGCCATAGCCTTGCGCTCTTTCTCGCTCTCCTGTATCTTCTGAAGCATGGCGTCGGCCACGTCGGCGTGCTTGTGCAGGTAGTTGTCCACCTCGGTCTTCACGAAGTCGCCCACATACTTGTTTATGCTCACCCCGCCGCCCGGCGCCATGGTGAGCGAACCGAGCTTTATTTTTGTCTGGCTCTCAAACATGGGCTCCTCAACGTTGATGGCTATGGCGGCCACGAGCCCGTTGCGTATGTCGGTGTACTCGAAGTTCTTGCCGTAGAACTCCTTGATGGTGCGGGCAATGTGCTCCTTGAACGCGCTCTGGTGGGTGCCTCCCTGCGTGGTGTGCTGTCCGTTGACAAACGAGTGGTACTCCTCGCCATACTGGTTGGTGTGGGTGAAGGCAATCTCGATGTCCTCGCCCGTCAGGTGTATGATGGGGTATATGCCGTCGGTGGTCATGGTGTCGTTGAGCAGGTCCTTGAGGCCGTGGCGGCTGAGTATGCGGCGGCCATTGTGCATTATTGCCAGCCCGGTGTTCAGGTATGTGTAGTTGCGGAGCATCGTCTCCACGATGTCGGCGTGGAAGGAGTAGCCCGTGAACAGTGTGGCGTCAGGCTCGAAGAATATGTACGTGCCGTTCTCGTCGGTACTGTCCTCGGTGGAGTCTGAGGTGAGCACGCCACGCTCAAACGTGGCCCGGCGCACCTTTCCGTCGCGGTACGACCTCACCTCGAAGCGCGAGCTGAGCGCGTTGACGGCCTTGACGCCCACGCCGTTTAGCCCCACGCTCTTCTTGAAAGCCTTGGAGTCATACTTGCCGCCGGTGTTGAGCACGCTGACGGCCTCGATGAGCTTGCCCTGCGGTATGCCGCGGCCGTAGTCGCGCACGCTGACGCGGAGGTTGTCTTCGATGTCAACCTCTATGCGGTCGCCGGCGTGCATCTTGAACTCGTCGATGGAGTTGTCGATGACTTCCTTGAGCAGCACATAGATGCCGTCCTCGGGCAGCGAGCCGTCGCCAAGCCGCCCGATATACATGCCCGGCCTTGTCCGCACATGCTCCATGTCGGACAGGTGGCGTATGTTGTCGTCTGTGTATTCCACGGGCTGTTGCCCGCCATTTCCAATGATGTCTGTGTTTATGTCGTTTTCATTCATGCTTGCTGGTTATTTGATAGAGAAGGCTAATTGATGGGAGGACTGGGAGAGCTGGGAAGACTGAGAGTTCTGAGAGCTCTGAGAACTCTGAGAGTGCTGGGAGTGCTGAGAGTGCTGAGAGAGCTGGGAGTGCTGGGAGTGCTGAGAGAGCTGTTTACGCCGCTCAATCTGTTTCAGAGCTCCCAAAGCTCCCAGGGCTCTCAGAACTCCCAGGGCTCCCAGAACTCTCAGCCCTCTCAGAACTCCCAGAACTCCCAAAGCCCCCAGCACTCCCAGCACTCCCAGTCCTCTCACAATCCCTTCCTATAGCACCTCCGGCGCTTGTGCTGCACCTTGTCCAGATACTGCCACTGGCTCTGCACGTTCTCGTTGGTCTCCATCTCCACCTGGCTCTCGCCCCACTTGAAGCCGTACTTCCTGTACCAAGGTATCAGGTCGGCAAACATCAGGGCGTTGGCCCCTTTCATGCGGTACTCAGGCAGCACGCCCATGAGCAGCAGGTCGACACCTTCGGTCTTGTGGAACTTCAGGGCCCGAAGCACGTGCCACCAGCCAAATGGCCACAGCCTGCCGTCGCGGCACTTCTGGAATGCCCTCGACAGCGACGGGATGGTGATGCCCACACCCACCAGCTTGCGGTCGGCGTTCCAGTCTTCCACCAGGGTGATGAGGTTGAGGTCGGCCATGGGCAGGTACATGTCCACATACTGGTCTATCTGCCTCGGGGTGAGCTGCGAGTAACCGTAAAGGTCCTTGAATGTCTCGTTTATCACCTCGAATATCTTCTGGCCGTAGCCCTCGCGCAGCACCTCGCGGCGGGTGAGCTTCTTCACGTGCAGGTTGTAGCGCTGCTCAACCATACGGGCCACCTTGGTGTACTTGTCGGGTATCTCGTCGGGCACGAACATCTTGAACTCCACGTAGTCGTTGTCCTTCTCCCATCCGCCCATGGACTCGATGTGCTGCGGGTAGTAGGGGTAGTTGTATATGGTGGCCTGGGTGCCCAGCTGGTCGAAGCCTTCGGTCAGCATGCCCTCGGGGTCCATGTCGGTGAAACCCAGCGGGCCCACTATCTCGGTCATGCCCCTCTCGCGGCCCCAGTCTTCGACAGCCTTCAACAGGGCCGACGACACCTCGCGGTCATCGACGAAGTCAATCCAGCCGAAGCGCACGCTCTTGCGCTGCCAGCGCTCGTTGGCGCGGTTGTTGACGATGGCTGCCACGCGGCCCGCCACGCGACCGTCTTTGTAGGCCAGGAAATAGTCTGCCTCGCAGAAGTCGAAAGCGGCGTTCTTGTCCCTCGACAGGGTGCGCAGCTCGTCGCTCCTAAGGTTGGGTACATCATAAGGGTCGCCCCGGTACAGGTCATAGTGAAACTGGATGAATTCCTCGAGGCCCTTGCGGTCGGCCACTTTTACAATTCTTACTGATGACATTTTGAAAGCAATGTTTACTTTTAAAACACGTGGCGCATGGGGAAGCTTGACGATTCCGCCGCGCCCACTGCAAAGGTAGGCATAAAAATCAAAAAGAGAAAGAAATATTTGGAAATTTCAACATTTTAGAGTATTTTTGTAGCCAAACAAGACGATTGCGAAACAACATCAAAATTTGGGACAATGAATAACAAGACTATGTTCGCGCTTGCTCTTGGCTTGCTCTTATCCGCACCGGCAATGGCGCAGGACAACGGCAACGAAGGGCTGAAATCCTACAATTTCGTGGAGGCGCAGGGCGGCATGCAGTTCACGCCCACCGATGCAAAGAACAGCAAGTTGATAACGCCGATGACATCGCTGTCGTTCGGAAGGTTTTTCGCCCCTGCCGTGGGAGCCAGGCTGCACGTGAGCGGATGGCAGGGCAAGAGCGGATTCGAGAGGGCCGGGCTGAGCTCTTACTACAAGTGGAACTACATTACCACCGACATCGACCTGATGCTTAACCTCAACAAGCTTTTCAGCAAGAAAAACCACGCCGTCAACGCCATGCTCATCGGAGGTGTCGGACTGAACACCTCGTGGGGCAACGACGAGGCTCTCAAGCTGGCCGACAACCCGGAGCTCAACATGCCATTCGCATGGGACGGCACCCGGCTGAGCCATAACATCAGGGCCGGAATAAGGATCGAGACCGACGTGACGAAACCCGTGGGCGTGTCGCTCGAGGTGACGGCAAACAGCCTCGACGACAGGTTCAACTCGAAATACAACAACAGCGACGACTGGATGATTACGGCACAGCTCGGCGTAAGCTTCCGCTTCGGCCACAAGTACAACCAGCGCAAGGCTGCGCCCGAACCCGCCCCGGAGCCCAAGCCGCAGCCCACACCGGCGCCCAAGCCCCAGCCCACACCGGCACCGAAGCCCCAGCCAAAGCCAGAGCCCAAGCCCGAGACGCTGAAGGAGGAGGTGTTCTACCAGATACGCCAGTCCGACCCGGCAAAGGCTACCGAAGAGCTCAAGGCCGTGGCCGAGTTCATGAAGCGCAACCCCGAGGCCAAGGTGAGCATCACGGGATACGCCGACAAGGGAACCGGCAACGCCAGGATAAACAAGAAGTACTCGCAGGAGCGCGCCAACAAGTTCAAGGACGAACTGGTGAAGAACTATGGCATCAATGCCTCACGGATAATCACCGACGCCAAGGGCGACACCGTGCAGCCGTTTGCCGACAACGACAAGAACCGCTGCGTAATAATCATCGGACCGGTAAAGTGACACCGAAAAGGCAACACGCTGAGGTCAGCCCCTGACCGTGGTGGCCTTTGAACACACGAGCAGGACGTGGGTCCTGTCTGCGAGGGTGGTGGCGAAGACATAAACGCCGCCACCCTCGCCAAGTTTCAGCCGGCGGCGCAACTCGGCCACAGTCAAGGGGAAGTTCCTCACAGCCACATTGGCACGGCCGATGCCCGACAACGCCTCGCGCAACAATCGCTTGTTCATCGTCGTGGCCCGCTCTATCACGAAGCCGCGCCCCGGAAAACCGTCAACGGGCCCGCCCGACACAAACAGGTGACTGTCGCGGCCCAGGGCTCTCACACCGAAGCGACGCTCCAACAGCCCGAAGCAACCGGCTTTCATCACCGATGCGTTGGGCTCGTAGACCATCATGCCCCGAAGCCCATCAAGACTTGCAAAGCCGCAGGGCGTGGACGGCACGGGGCCAATCCCTGAGGCATCGAAAGCAAAGTCCGAGCCGTCGTTCACGCAGTGCACAGACAACTCGACGCCACAGCCCTTGCCCATCACAAGCAGCAGCTCCTTGCACTCGCCGCCCACCGACACGATGTGCACCTCGCCCACCTCGCCACCCATGTCGGCCACGGCCTTGCGCCAGTCGAGCATGGGCGACAGCTTCACCATCACACTGTCGGCCTTGGCAAGCATCGCGCAGCGCAGCGCGGCCACGTCGGGCGTGCAGTCGCTCACGGCAAAAGTGCGCCCGCCAACCGCATCACGGCGGGCAGGGTCAACATATATCAGGCCCGCCGGGCCCATGCGCTCCAGATACTCGGCGGAATCGGCGCACACCACCTCCGCCCGGCCAAGGCCCAGCAGCCCGAAATTGGCCGAGGCAATGGCACACAGCCCAGGCTGCCGCTCCACATACGTCGCCGACGCAAAGGCAGGAGCCATGAAGGCAAAGTCGACGCCAAAGCCGCCGGTGAGGTCCACCAACCGCCCGCCGCCGGCCACCCTGCGTGCCACAGAAGCCTTGTATGCAGCAGCAGCCTCGCCCGAGCATTGCTCCATCGACAGGTGAGGCGGATATACAATGCCGTCAACGGCAGCCCACGACGGCAACTTGCGCCGCGCCATCTGCCGCCCGGCAATCTGGTCAAGGGCAAAAGGCATGTCCACCCCCGGATGCCGCCCGCCCTGCAAAGCCAGCCGGCGCACATCGTCACCGGCATGTTCATTGATAAATGATAAAGTTTCTTGATTCATGACAGTAGTTTATGGTTTCAGAGCTCAAAGCCCCACCATCCGGTCTCCCAGTCCTCCCAGAACTCCCAGAACTCTCAGTCCTCCCAGAGCTCCCAGCTCTCCCAGCACTCCCAGTCCTCCCAGCTCTCCTCACCCCCTCTTTCCCTTCCTGTATTCCAGTCGGGCCCGGGTCATCTGTTCCCTTATCCCCCCTTCCTCCAGGAATCGTTTCTTGGCGGCATCGATAAGCCTGGCCAGCAGATAGTCAGCCTGGTGGATGAGCACAATGGCAATGTTAGCAATAGCCCCGGGCGAGCGCCCCTCCATCCGCTCACGGTAGAAAGCCGAGTCAGGGTGCTCCCTGCACACCCTCCTCGTCTGCACAGCCTTTGGCGATTCCTTGTGCCACAGTTCAAGGTTGCGCACACGCAGATAGTCAGCATAGTCGGCCAGCAACTCCTGCAGACTGGCCTTGGCCACATTGTACAGCTTAATTTCAGTCTCTCGCGATGCCGTTGCCGCCGCACTGCCCTCCACAATGTTCTGCTTGCCGCTGCGTGCAGCCTGCAACATCTGGTCAACCGTCCGGTCTCCCCTGGAAAGATAGTGGTTTACAAAAAAGTAAGTGACATCATATATACACTCAGCCTTCTTGTAAGCTATCAGCTCCTCATAATGTCCCAACTGCGGTAAGAAAGCATTCGGCATAAGACATTGATTTCGTTAACATTAAGATTGTCAGACACAATATGCAAATATAGCCAAAATCAAGCAACAGCAAAGCTTTTTTCTTTAGAAAATACACCCAAGCCGCAAAAACCATACAAATAAGCCAATAAAAGAAAAGCCAAGACGAATTTGCCTTGCGGCATAACGCCATAAAGCTGCATTTTGATGATGAGGTAGCCAGCACTCCCAGTACTCCCATAGCTCTCAGCTCTCCCATCTCTCCCAGTCCTCCCAGCTCTCCCATCACTCTCACCCTTCCCTCAGCCTCCTCTCAAAAGTCATCCTATAAAGCACCCCGGCGCACGTCAGGCACACCGGGAAAGCCCACCACACCCCCACCAGGCCATACCCCAGCCTTATGCCAAGAAACCAGCCAAGCGGCAGCGACACAATGAAATAAGAGAAAAAGGCAATATACATCATAGGCTTTACGTGCGCCATGCCGCGCAAGGCGTTGGCAAACGTGCACTGCAACCCGTCGCCAAACTGATAAGCCATGAGCGGTATCACCGTCTGTGCCACCAGGGCACACACCTCACCACTGTCGGTGAACCAAAGGCTCAGCTGACCGCGCAACAGGAATATGGGCACAGCCACCACACAAGCAATGACAAGGATTATGCGGAAACCGGCCGACGCCGTGGCCCGCGCCGCCGACAGGTCGCCCTGCCCCCTGAAGTAACTCACGCGCACGGCCACGGCTGCCCCCATGCCGTAGTACACCATGTAGAACAGCTGCGACACCGTGAGCATCACCTGGTGGGCGGCGAGCGCCGTAGTACCTATCCAACCCACCAGTATCGCCGAGAGCGAGAATGCAGCCGACTCCATGCCCATCTGCAAGGCCAGAGGCCAACCCAGGGCGTTGACACGCCACAACAGATGCCTGTCGAGGCCGCCCGAACGGAACCCCTCGCTGTAGGCCGAACACCGCGGTGAGAAAAAGAACAGCAGGGCGAAGGCCGCGGCCATGCCCACGCGGGATACCAGCGTCGAGATGCCGGCACCGAGCAGCCCAAGCTCAGGGAACGGCCCTACACCGTATATGAGAAGCCAGTTGCCTGCAATGTTCACAACATTGCCGCCAACAAGCACGGCCATGGGGGTCTTCGTGTCACCCACGGCATCGAAAAACTGCTTGAAAGTGTTCATCCAGCACACAAAAGGGAGCGAAACCATGTTAACCAACAGATAAGGGTGCATCAGCGGCAACAGTTCGTCGGGCTGGCCCAACAGGTGGAGCCCAAAGTAAAGGCCCGACAGCACAACAAGCAGCAGCACCGCCAGCAGCGTACTGCCCACAAGCCCGGCGCGCACCGTGGCCCCTATGGCCGCCGTCTCGCCACGCCCGTGACTGTAGCCCACCAAGGGCGTCAGACCGTACGAGAAGCCCATGGCAAAGATAACGAAAAGCATGAACATGGTGTTTACAAAACTGGCTGCCGCCAGCTCTTCCATGCTGTGGTGCCCCACCATGAGCGTGTCGGCAAAACCAAGCACGATGTTGCCTATCTGCCCTACAACAATTGGCACCCCAAGCGAAATCAAAGGCGAATAATGCCTCGAGAAAGCATATTTCATCATAGCGGGCGCAAAGTTAGCACAATGACACCAAACAGGCAAGCCACTGCGCGTTTTTTAGGCTGGAATGACAATAAAGAGCCATGGGCCAACGCCGCCACACCCATGCTTCAAGCCACAGACCGGTCGACGGCAACAGGACGAACAGTGGTGGCCAAATGCCGTTTGGAATGAAAAATCCCCGCCGCGGAACGATGTCCGCAGCGGGGAAAGCACCATATATAACTTAAAAACCCAGTCAAGAAAACCACGCCTTACCATCCTGGCTCAGGCCAAAAGGCCATGGCGTCAACCAATCTCAATCTTGCGGCAGGCCTTCTTAGCAGCCTCCTCGCATTTAGGCAGGTCGATGGTAAGCACGCCATTGTCGACATGCGCAGCCACCTTGTCCTTCACCACGTCGTCGGGCAACAGCAGCGTCTGCTCATACTTGCTGTAAGCGAACTCACGGCGCAGGTAGTGCTCCTTCTTGTCCTCATCCTTTTTCTCGGTCTTGCTCTCCATCTTGATGTGCAGGTTGCCGTCATCGTCGATGTTGACCTCAAAGTCTTCCTTCTTCAATCCCGGCGCAGCCACCTCAACCACGTAAGCCTTGTCGGTCTCCTTCACGTTGATGGCCGGTGCCGTAGCCTTGGTGCGCGGCATGAAGTCGGTGTCAAAGAAATCACTGAACACATCAGGTATCCATGAGTTTCTGTTCAATACTGGTAACATAATCAATCCTCCTATTTTTTGTTTTGCCCTTTGTTGTTAATGTAGCGGCCCCGGCAGCCCAACCATACGGCCCGGCCCCTCGGCCTGCTGGAAGCCCTCGCTTTTGCTCGCAACTCCCGATAACGTAAGTGCAACTAACGTGCCACCCGACAAAAACACGCCAAACCACGACAAACAGTGACAAATAGTCAGCAAAGATTAAAATAATTAAGCTTTGGTGACAAGAAGACAGGGAGAGCTCCCAGCCCTCCCAGAGCTCCCAGCCCTCCCAGAGCTCCCAGTCTTCCCAGCCCTCCCAGCCCTCTCAGCCCTCCCAGTCCTCCCAGCCCTATCAGCCAATCACCTTCTCCGGCAGCTTCGGCATAGCTCCGCTTTGAGTGCACACATATGCCGATACATCCACAGCCACCTTGTGGGCTTCTTCCACAGCCATGCCGCGCAGCATGGCGGCGCAGAACGCCCCCGTAAACGAGTCGCCTGCCCCCACAGTGTCAACCACCTCAACTCGCGGCGTGGCCTGAAACGACACACGCCCAGGCGTAAACACATAGCTGCCGTTGACGCCACAGGTAAGCACAAGCACGTCAAGATTGTACTTGCCGAGCATCAGCCTGCACTTGCCCTGCATGTCAAGGCCTGGGTATCCGAACAGCCTGCCAATGGCCACCAGCTCCTCGTCGTTTATCTTCAGCACGTTGCAGCGGCGAAAAGAGTCGCTCAGCACCTCGGCAGAATAGAAGTGCTGCCTCAGGTTGACATCGAATATCTTAAGCCGCCCGCCGCCGTCGGGCATGGCGTCGAGAAAACGGTTTATCGTCTCGCGCGACACCACGTTTCGCTGCGCAAGCGACCCCCAGCACACCGCACGGCAGTTAGCTGCCACGTCGGCCAGCTCGGACGTAAACGGAATGTTGTCCCAAGCCACGTTCTCGCGTATGTCGTATGCCGGTATGCCGTTGGCGTCGAGCGTCACCGTCACCGTACCCGTGGGATAAGGCACGCGCGCCATGCTGTAGGCAAGCCCACGGCTGTCGAGGGCGGCCAGGGTCTCGTCGCCCAGCCTGTCGTCGCCAACGGCGCTCACGGCCATAGAGTTGAAGCCAAACTGGCTCGTGTGGTAAGCAAAGTTGGCCGGCGCCCCGCCGAGCTTCTTGCCGTCGGGAAGCACATCCCACAGTGCCTCGCCGAGCCCCACGATGAAATTGTCTGATCTATCCATTCCTTATATCATTTTTTAAAACATCCCAACCAAAGCCCGGACACGAAGGCGCAAACCACGAAAATACGGGGCACAACATCAGAAAAGAGGTCTTCATTCACGGCATATCTTGCCTAATTCCGCATCCGGTGCTGAAAGCGCATGCAAACTTATAAATATTTTTTCAAATACAACGCTCAATCAGAGGCAAACCGTTTTTAGGCGACAACTGGCGGAAGGGTGCAAAACGGGCCGCAGGGGGGCTTGAAACGGGCCATATGGCGGCGCGGAACGGGCCGCGTGGCGCATTGGCCGGGCGGCGGCAGAAAACGCCCCACGTAGCGCGGAAACGGCCTCTGCGGCCGTGCGGCAGGCCGCCCCGGGCAACTGCCCCGGGCCCTGGCCGCAGTGACAGGACTGGCGTAGTGTGGCGGCGCACGCTGCCGTCACCGCCCCTGGGCAGAGGGCACGGAAAAGCCCCGCTGGGCATCTCTGCTCGGCGGGGCCGTAAAAAGACATTATCAAAGTAAATTATTGATTGCCTGCATTATGGCTCGACACAGCCAATCAGTCGGCCAGCTTGGCCTTGATGAACTCGCGGTTCAGGCGGGCGATGTTGGCAATCGATTCGTTCTTCGGGCACTCGGCCTCGCATGCGCGGGTGTTGGTGCAGTTGCCGAAGCCCAGCTCCTCCATCTTCATTATCATGGCCTTTACGCGCTTTGCGGCCTCGGGGCGTCCCTGGGGCAGCAGTGCGAGCTGGCTCACCTTTGAGCTGACGAAGAGCATTGCCGAGCCGTTCTTGCATGCTGCCACGCATGCGCCGCAGCCGATGCACGTGGCGCAGTCCATGGCCTCGTCGGCGTCTTCCTTCGGTATGAGGATGGCGTTGGCGTCTTGCGGCTGCCCTGTGCGCACGGTGACGTATCCCCCGGCCTGTATTATCTTGTCGAACGCGGAGCGGTCAACCATGCAGTCCTTGATGACGGGGAATGCCGCCGAGCGCCACGGCTCTACGGTGATGACGTCGCCGTCGTGGAACTTGCGCATGTACAGCTGGCATGTCGTGGCGCCTGTGTTGGGGCCGTGCGGGTGGCCGTTGATGTACAGGGAGCACATGCCGCATATGCCCTCGCGGCAGTCGTGGTCGAAGACGAACGGCTCCTTGCCCTCTTCGATGAGCTGCTCGTTGAGAATGTCGAGCATCTCGAGGAAGGAGGTGTCGTCGGGTATGTCCTTCATCTCGCGTGTGTCGAAGTGACCCTCGGCCTTGGGGCCGTTCTGGCGCCAGAATCTCAGGGTGAATGAAATGTTTGCCATATCTATTAGTCCTTATAATTTCTCGTTTGTACTTTTATTGCCTCATACTCCAGCGGCTCCTTGATGAGCTCGGGGGCCTTCTCGTCGCTGCCCTGGTACTCCCAGCAGCCCACGTAGAAGTAGTTCTCGTCGTCGCGCTTGGCCTCGCCCTCCTCGGTCTGGTACTCCTCGCGGAAGTGGCCTCCGCACGACTCGTTGCGCGACAGAGCGTCGTATGCGATGAGCTCGCCCATGGTGATGAAGTCGCGCAGGTGTATGGCCTTGTCGAGCTCGGTGTTGAGCCCTTCCTTGGTTCCGGGTATGAAGAGGTTGGTTTCGAACTCCTTGCGCAGTTTCTTTATCTTGTCGAGTCCGGTCTTCAGGCCCTCGGCCGTGCGGCCCATGCCCACGTACTCCCACATGATGTGGCCCAGCTCCTTGTGTATGGAGTCTACCGAGCGCTTGCCTTTGATGCCCATGAGCCGGTCTATCTCGGCGCCTACGGCCTTCTCGGCCTCTGCGAACTCGGGCAGGTCGGTGCTCAGGCGCGGCCATATCTTCTGGTCGGCCAGGTAGTTCTGTATGGTGTACGGCAGCACGAAGTAGCCGTCGGCCAGTCCCTGCATGAGGGCCGATGCACCGAGGCGGTTGGCGCCGTGGTCAGAGAAGTTGCACTCGCCGATGGCGAAGAGGCCCGGTATGGTGGTCATGAGCTCGTAGTCCACCCAGATGCCTCCCATGGTGTAGTGTATGGCGGGGTATATCATCATCGGGTTGTAGTACTTCACGCCGTTGATTTCGTTGGCCAGCTCGCCGGGGTTGACGTCGGTTATCTCCTCATACATGTCGAAGAGGTTGCCGTAGCGCTGCAGCACCACGTCGATGCCCAGGCGCTCGATGCTCTCGGAGAAGTCGAGGAACACGGCGCGTCCGGTGTTGTTCACGCCGAAGCCCTTGTCGCAGCGCTCCTTGGCTGCGCGGCTGGCCACGTCGCGGGGCACGAGGTTGCCGAATGCCGGGTAGCGGCGCTCGAGGTAGTAGTCGCGGTCTTCCTCGGGGATGTCGCTGCCTTTCTTGGTGCCTGCCTGCAGTGCCTTGGCGTCTTCAATCTTCTTGGGCACCCAGATGCGGCCGTCGTTGCGCAGCGACTCTGACATGAGCGTGAGCTTCGACTGCTTGTCGCCGTGCACGGGTATGCAGGTGGGGTGTATCTGCACGTATGACGGGTTGGCGAAGTATGCGCCCTTGCGGTAGCATGCCATGGCTGCCGAGCAGTTGCAGCCCATGGCGTTTGTCGACAGGAAGTAGGTGTTGCCGTATCCTCCGGTGGCTATCACCACGGCGTTGGCCGAGAAGCGCTCGAGCTTTCCGCTGACGAGGTTCTTGGCGATGATGCCGCGTGCGCGCCCGTCGACAACCACCACGTCTTCCATCTCATAGCGCGTGTAGAGCTTCACGCGGCCGGCGTGTATCTGGCAGCTCAGCGCCGAGTAGGCCCCGAGGAGCAGCTGCTGGCCCGTCTGGCCCTTGGCGTAGAACGTGCGCGACACCTGGGCTCCGCCGAACGAGCGGTTGGCGAGCATGCCGCCGTACTCGCGGGCGAAGGGCACGCCCTGGGCCACGCACTGGTCGATGATGTTGTTAGACACCTCGGCCAGGCGGTAAACGTTGGCCTCGCGGGCGCGGTAGTCGCCGCCCTTCACGGTGTCGTAGAACAGGCGGTAAACCGAGTCGCCGTCGTTCTGGTAGTTCTTGGCTGCGTTTATTCCTCCCTGTGCAGCTATGGAGTGCGCGCGGCGCGGCGAGTCTTGTATGCAGAAGTTCAGCACGTTGAAGCCCATCTCGCCGAGCGAGGCGGCTGCGCTGGCGCCGGCCAGACCCGTGCCCACCACGATGACGTCGAGCTTCAGCTTGTTCTTGGGGTTCACCAGGCGCTGGTGAGCCTTATAGTTGGTCCATTTCTCGGCCACGGGGCCTTCAGGAATCCTTGAATCTAATTGTTTAGCCATAACCTTTGGAATTATGAATGTGATTTATGATTTAAGATTTTAATAACATACGCCACACAGGCTGGGGGCTATGCCGAAGGCGAACGCGAGCACCACGACGAGGAATCCCAGCATGAGCAGGGTGGAATAAACGAGGCCAATGACCTTCCAGCGGGTGAACCACACCTTGCCGTTCCATCCGAAGGTCTGCATGGCGCTCCAGAATCCGTGGGAGAGGTGGAACCAGATGGCGACAATCCACACGATGTAGAGCACAACGTAAACAGGGTTGGCAAACGTGTCCACGATGTAGGCGAAGCCGTCGGCCGGGTCGTGTGCCACGCTGATGCCTGTGAGCTCGGCGAACATCATGTTGTACCAGAAGTTGAACAGGTGGAGCAGCAGGCCGAGCAGCACGATGATGCCCAGCACGAGCATGTTCTGCGAAGCCCACTCAACCTTGGCGGGGCGCGTGGTGACGGCGTAGCGCTCGCCTCCGCGGGCCTTGAGGTTCTGCATCGTCAGCATGAAGGCGTAGACGATGTGGATGATGGCCAGGGCTGCCAGAGCCACTGTGGCCACAAGAGCGTACCAGTTGGCGCCCAGGAACTCACAAACCATGTTGTAGCCTTCTCCCGAGAAGAGGGCCACGATGTTCATTGACATGTGGAATGTCAGGAATAGAATAAGCGCGACGCCGGTAACCGACATCACCACCTTTCTACCGATAGATGAATTGATTAACCACATAAATGATTGAAATTAAATTATTTAACTGTTAGAAATAAAAAATATTCCATCCTGCCGCATGACCGCAGCCAGCCGTCCATTCACTGTCGGCCCATGAGTACCGCTACTTGATAATAGGTAAACATCTACTTATTTTAGACCGCAAAATTACTATAAATTAATGATTAATCAAAGTATTTCTGGGCAAAAAATCAATTTTTATTCTTAATTTTGCGCCGTACTTTATCAGGCACGGGGGTTGGCAAGCCGGCCTCGCGACATACGGAGCGCCTGCCGGCAACGGCCGTTGGCGCCCACGCGACATGCCGTCGACGCTGCCGCAGACAGCCCGGGAGCACCCGGGACAGGCAGGCAGCCCCGCAAACGAAGCAAGCAAGAGATGACACTGAACTACGACGTTATTGTGATCGGTGGCGGCCACGCCGGATGCGAGGCCGCCTCGGCCGCCGCACGCATGGGCGCGAGCACCTGCCTCGTGACCATGGACATGAACAAGATTGCGCAGATGAGCTGCAACCCTGCCGTCGGCGGGATTGCCAAGGGGCAGATAGTGCGCGAGGTCGACGCGCTCGGCGGGCAGATGGGCATCATCACCGACGCCACGGCCATACAGTTCCGGATGCTCAACCGCAGCAAGGGGCCGGCCGTGTGGAGCCCCAGGGCGCAGTGCGACAGGGGGCGGTTCATCTGGCGGTGGAGGCAGGCCCTCGACTCTACGCCGGGCCTCGACATCTGGCAAGACCAGGCCACCGAGCTCATCGTCGAGGGCCGACGGGCCAGGGGCGTGCGCACGATATGGGGGGCCGAGCTGCTGGCAGGCAGCGTGGTCATCACCGCAGGCACCTTCCTCAACGGGCTCATGCACATCGGCCGAAGGCAGGTGGAGGGCGGAAGGATAGCCGAACCGGCGGCCCACCACCTCACAGAGAGCATCACGAGCCACGGCATACGCGCCGGCAGGATGAAGACGGGCACGCCAGTGAGGATCGACCGGCGCTCGGTGCACTTCGAGGACATGGAGGTGCAGAAGGGCGAGGCCGACTTCCACAGGTTCAGCTTCATGGACACGGGGCGCAGGCTGCCGCAGCTGCCGTGCTGGACATGCTACACCAACCCCGACGTGCACGAGGCCCTCAGGGCCGCCCTGCCCGACTCGCCGCTCTACAACGGCCAGATAAGGAGCATAGGGCCGCGCTACTGCCCGTCGATAGAGACCAAGCTCGTGACCTTTCCCGACAAGGGCCAGCACCCGCTCTTCCTCGAGCCCGAGGGCACCGACACAAACGAGATGTACCTCAACGGCTTCTCGTCGTCGCTGCCCATGGACGCGCAGATAGAGGCGCTGCGCCACATACCGGCGCTGCGCGACGTGAAGGTGTACCGGCCGGGCTACGCCATAGAATACGATTTCTTCGACCCGACGCAGCTCAAGCACACGCTCGAGTCGAAGGTGGTGGCCGGCCTGTTCTTGGCCGGGCAGGTGAACGGCACCACGGGCTACGAGGAGGCCGCAGGCCAGGGCCTCGTGGCCGGGGTCAACGCCGCCCTGGCATGCAGCGGGGGCGAACCCTTCGTGATGCGGCGCGACGAAAGCTACATCGGCGTGCTCATCGACGACCTCGTGACCAAAGGCGTCGACGAGCCCTACCGCATGTTCACCTCGAGGGCCGAATACCGCATACTGCTGCGGCAAGACGACGCCGACGCCCGCCTCACCGAGAGGGCCTACGCCATGGGACTGGCCACACGGCAGAGATACGACCGCTGGATGGCAAAGAAAGCGGGCATCGAAGGAATCGAGAAATTATGCAAGGAGACCTCGGTGAAACCACTCGAAATAAACCCGGCGCTCGAAAACCTGGGCACCACCCCGCTGCGCGAAGGCTGCAAGCTCATCGACCTGCTGGGCCGCCCGCAGCTCTCTATGGACGCCCTGGCAGCCATAGTGCCGCAGCTTAGAGAGAAGATTGAATCGCTGCCCGACCGGCGCGAGGAGACGGCCGAGGCCGCCGAGATTCGCATAAAATACAAAGGATACATAGAGCGCGAGCGGATGGTGGCCGAGAAGATGCACCGCCTTGAAGACATAAAGATAAAAGGGCGGTTCAACTACGCCGAGATGCAGCAGCTGTCTACCGAGGCCCGGCAGAAGCTGCAAAGCATCGACCCCGTCACGCTGGCACAGGCCAGCCGCATACCGGGCGTGTCGCCCAGCGACATCAACGTGATGCTGGTGCTCATGGGGCGCTGACGCCACAGCCCCGTAAGCCCCATCGCCCGGCCGGAGACGGCGCCCGGGCAAACAAAGTTCCACGTGAAACAATCAAGTAAAGCAAACATACGTAACTCATTGATTATGAACAACAAAACACTGATGGAGAACCTGAGGTGCATTCAGGACTTTCCGAAGGAAGGAATCATCTTCCGTGACGTAACAACGCTGTTCAGAAACCCCGACTGCCTGCGCATAATGGTTGATGAACTCTACGACATCTACAAAGACCACGGCATCACCAAGATAGTAGGAATAGAAAGCCGCGGATTCGTACTGGCCTCTGCCCTCGCCATGAAGCTCGGAGCCGGAGTGGTGCTCTGCCGCAAACCGGGCAAGCTGCCGGGCGAGACGGTGCAGGAAAGCTATGAGAAGGAATACGGAACCGACACCATCGAGATAAGCAAAGACGCCATTTCGACCGACGACGTGGTGCTGCTCCACGACGACCTGCTGGCCACCGGCGGAACAATGCATGCCGCATTCAACCTCGTAGAGAAGTTCAGGCCGAAGAAAATCTACGTCAATTTCATCATCGAAATCAACGACCGCGGACTCGACGGGCGCAGCACCTTCCCGGCCGGGACGGAGATAAGCACGCTCATCAGGGTGTGACACGAAAACGACCTACAACGCAAAAACCGCCGGAAGAGGCTCGAAAGAACCTTTGTCCGGCGGCTTTTGGATAATAAGGTTGCACAAATGGCGCCACGCCCCACCCTGCTCCGCCACATACCGAAACGCGCAACGGCTACATGCCACACGGCGCGGGCAAATGGACGGAAACACTCTACGGGCCGCGGGCAAAAGCGCTTATGCAAAAACAGGCCAAACAAAACCACCACCAGGCTAAGGGCAACTGGGCTTTATTTGGCACGAAGCAAAAGCCGCCACGCCGCCCTAACCCAAGCATCATGCAGATAAAACAAAAGCTCAATGATGTTTAAACCAAAACATGGTGCAGATTAAATAAAAGCATCGTGACGTTTAAAACAAAACGCAATGATGTTTATCCCAAGGCATCATGAGGCTTGGAACAAACCAGCAAAAGCCCCATCGCGAAGCCCCGCCGGAGCCGACAGGCAGTGCAGCAACAGCACAAAGCCGCATCCGCACTGCCTCGCCCCACACAACGGGGCACGCCCACGACAAAGCGGCAAGGGGCTGAACAGCCCCGCATAGCCATCGGCACGTTACCGGCGGGAGCACAGGGCCGGGCTCAGCACGCCACGACAACGCCCGGGGGCAAAACGCAGCGCAGGCACCAAAGGCACCGGCAGCGGCAGAAAACGAGGCTACAGGCAAAAGCAAGCCTGCCACAGGCCGGGCCAAGCCCACGGGACGGGCCGCCAGCCCCGGGCCACGCCTGGCGCCCGCCCGCCCACCGCGGCCGGACGCGACCATAAGTTTCACGTGAAACAAAAGCCCGCTAAACATCTTAGAACAAAGCACTTACGACAGATGACGAAAGAAGAAAACGAGAAAAGACTGGCCTACTTGAAGAGCATAGTAAGCCGACTGCCAGAGAAGCCCGGCAGCTACCAGTATTACGACGAGCATGGAACGATAATCTATGTGGGCAAGGCAAAGAACCTGAAGAGCCGCGTGTCGTCGTATTTCCACACCGAAGTAGACCGCTACAAGACGAAGGTGCTGGTGAGCAAGATTCACGACATATCCTACACGGTGGTAAACACCGAAGAAGACGCGCTACTGCTGGAAAACAGCCTTATCAAGAAATACAACCCGCGCTACAACGTTTTGCTGAAAGACGGCAAGACATACCCGAGCATTTGCGTCACCAACGAGATGTTTCCACGGGTGTTCAAGACGCGCACCATCAACAAGAAGTGGGGCACCTACTACGGGCCCTACTCGCACATCGGCTCTATGAACGCCATCCTGGAGCTGATAAAGAAGCTCTGCAAGCCGCGCACATGCCATTTCCCGATAACGAAAGACGGCATAGAACGCCACAAATACAGCGTTTGCCTGGAGTATCACATAAAGAACTGCGGGGCGCCATGCGTGGGCAAACAGTCGTATGAAGACTACCAGAGGGGCATTGCCGAGGCCCGCGAGATACTGAAGGGCAACACGCGCGGGTTGCTGCGCATGCTGCGCGACGAGATGGAGAGGCTGGCAGGCGAGCTGCGCTTTGAAGAGGCCGAGGAGGTGAAGCGCCGCTACATGCTCGTCACGGGCTTCGTGGCAAAGAGCGAGGTGGTGAGCCACACCATCGACAACGTTGACGTATTCTCGATAACAAGCGACGAAAAGACGGCTTTCATCAACTATATCCACGTCACGGGAGGCAGCATCAATCAGTCGTTCACGTTTGAATACAAGAAAAAGCTCAACGAGGGCGACGACGAGCTGCTGGCGCTGGGCATTGCCGAGATGCGCGAACGCTACCACAGCACGTCGAAAGAGATAATTCTGCCGTTTGAAATAGACCTTTCGCTCGAAGGCATAACGCTCACCGTGCCGCAGAGGGGCGACAAGAAGACGCTGCTCGACCTGTCGGTGATGAACTGCAAGCAGTACAGGTTTGACCGCCTGAAGCAGGCCGAGAAGCTCAACCCCGAGCAAAAGGCCGTGAGGCTGATGAAGGAGATACAGGAAGCCCTGCACCTGCCGAAGATGCCGTACCAGATTGAGTGCTTCGACAACTCTAACATATCGGGCACCGACGCCGTGGCCGCATGCGTGGTGTTCAAGAAGATGAAACCGAGCAAAAAAGACTACCGGAAGTACAACATCAAGACGGTGACGGGCCCCGACGACTATGCCTCGATGAAGGAGGTGGTGCGCCGGCGCTACACGCGCCTCGTCGAAGAGCAGCAACCCCTGCCCGACCTCATCATCACCGACGGCGGACGGGGCCAGATGGAGGTGGTGCGCGAGGTGGTGGAAGACGAGCTGCGGCTGGCCATACCCATAGCCGGACTGGCCAAGGACGACCGTCACCGCACCAACGAACTGCTCTACGGCTTCCCGCCGGTGGTGGTGGGCATGAAGACCGACAGCGAACTGTTCCGGCTGCTCACGCAGATACAGGACGAGGTGCACCGCTTTGCCATCACCTTCCACCGCGACAAGCGCTCAAAGCACGCCCTGCACTCCGAGCTCGACGACATTGCCGGCATAGGCCCGAAGACGCGCGACGCCCTGCTGGCGGGCCTGAAGAGCGTGAAACGCATCAGAGAAGCCGACATGGCAACGCTCGCGGCCGTTGTTGGCCCGGCCAAGGCGGCGGCCGTACATGCCCATTTCCACCCTTCCGACGCGGCCGCCGACACCGATGCCACGACGCCCGACGCCACGCTGCAATAGCCGCCCAGCGCGCCAAGGCATGGTTGTCCACGATTGGCAACAACTTTATTCATACCCCTAAAATGCGGTCTGCCACAGGCAAATTTCCACCATGCCCATAGCAGGCCGCTTTTTGCCATTCAGCATAATATGCTGACACACAATTAGTTGAGTGTTTATTATCCTTTATTCAATGCAACCCGCACAAAGAGATGGCCCGTAACGCACTCAGAACCGCACGATTGCTTCACGTGAAACATGCCGTTTTGCACTGCCAAACAGCCCATACCACGCATCAGAACGGCCCTCACTGCCGGGCCAAACGGCACAGATGCCGCCACGCTTGCTTATCCTGCGCGCTATGAGCGCAACAGACGCTCCACTCCACCGGGCCGGCCAGAGGCCAAAAACAGTCGGCAATATTTTGTGATTCGACCGAAAAACATTATCTTTGCATAGCAAAAGCCACACAAACAAAATTATGAGGACAGTGATACAGCGCGTGAGCCGCGCATCGGTGACAATCGACGGCAAGGTGAAATCGGCCATAGGCCCGGGCTTCGTGGTGCTGCTCGGCGTATGCCACGACGACACCGAGGAAGACGCCGAGTGGCTGGTAAGGAAGATTGCGGCACTGAGAGTGTTCGACGATGCCGACGGCGTGATGAACCTGCCCATAACCGAGACTGGCGGCGAGGTGATGGTGGTGAGCCAGTTTACGCTCATGGCGTCGTACAAAAAGGGCAACCGCCCCTCGTGGATACGCGCCGCCGGCCACGACATAGCCATACCACTCTACCAACGCTTCTGCGCACTCATGGCCGAGGCCACGGGGCGGCCGGTGGCCACGGGCGAGTTTGGCGCCGACATGAAGGTGGAGCTGGTAAACGACGGGCCAGTAACCATCTGCATGGACACCAAGAACAAGGAGTGACGGCAGCTACGTCGACAACAGGCTAAAGCGAGGCGACACATGGAAGAGATGACAATAAGGCAGGCCCAACAGGCCGTCGACGAATGGATACGCACCTACGGCGTGCGCTATTTCTCGGAACTGACCAACATGGCCGTGCTCACCGAGGAAGTGGGCGAACTGGCCCGCGTCATTGCGCGCACCTACGGCGACCAGAGCTTCAAGGCCGGCGAGCCCCACAACCTGGGCGACGAGATGGCCGACGTGCTCTGGGTGTTGCTCTGCCTGGCCAACCAGACGGGCGTAGACCTTACCGAGGAGCTGCGCAAGAACATTGCAAAGAAAACAGAAAGAGACAAAGACAGGCATAAAAACAACGAAAAACTGACCAAGCAATGACTGATTCAATACACAACGAACACGGCCACAGCCACCACGGCGAGGCCCCGAAGAAAAGCAAATACGAAGAGGCACTCGACAAATACAACCTCGACATCGACGACAACGCGGTGAAAGAAGAGGTGAAAAAGCTCATCGCCGAGAAGGTTCACGAGAACGACACGCCCGAGGTGAAGCGCTTCCTGATGGGCAGCATCGAGCTGACCACGCTCAAGACCACCGACTCCGAGGAGAGCGTGCTGGCCTTCACCGAGCGCGTCAACCAGTTTGACGACGCCTACCCCGACCTGCCCCACGTGGCCACCATCTGCGTATATCCATGCTTTGCCGAGACGGTGAGCCAGGCGCTCGAGGTAGACGGCGTAGAGATAGCCTGCGTGTCGGGCAGCTTCCCGTCGTCGCAGACATTCCCCGAAGTGAAGGTTGCCGAGACGGCACTGGCCATCAAGGACGGCGCAACCGAGATTGACATCGTGATGCCCGTGGGCAAGTTCCTCAGCGGCGACTACGAGGGAGTGAGCGACGAGATAGGCGAGCTCAAGGCGGTGTGCGGCGACAAGAAGATGAAAGTGATTCTCGAGACGGGCTGCCTGAAGACGGCGGCCAACATCAAGCGCGCCTCGCTGCTGGCAATGTATGCCGGAGCCGACTACATAAAGACGTCGACAGGCAAGCTCGAGCCCGCCGCCACGCCCGAAGCAGCCTACGTGATGTGCCAGGCCATCAGGGAATACTACGAAGAAACGGGCATACAGATAGGTTTTAAGCCCGCTGGCGGCATCAATTCGGTCATGGATGCACTTATATACTACACCATCGTAAAAGAGCTCCTGGGCGAAAAATGGCTCACCAACCAGTGGTTCCGCCTCGGCACGAGCCGCCTGGCCAACATGCTGCTGAGCGAGATAGTGGGCCAGGAAACAAAATTCTTCTAATCACGGGGTGGGCTGCAGCTGCCGGCAAGGGCACGCTGCGGCCGCCGACACCCATGCCGCCCACATGCCCCGGTGCATGAAAACGGCCCGGGCAGCGGGTTTGCGGCACGTGCCCCACCCCACAGGCATCCTACGATGAACGGCAAGATAGCTCTAAGGACTGAGCTCAGCAGCGACTACCGGGCCACGGAAAACACCGTGCGCGAGGCATTCTGGAATGTCTACGCGCCCGGAGCGGCCGAGCATTACCTGCTGCACTGCCTGCGCAAAAGCCCCGACTACATGCCACGGCTGGCCACGGTGGCTGTATGCGGAGACACGGTGGTGGGCGCCATAGCCTGCGCAGCTGGAAGCATACGCACCGACGCGGGCCACACGCTTGGTGTGGTCACCGTAGGGCCCTTGGGCGTATTGCCCGACTGGCAGCGCCGCGGCATAGGCCGGATGCTGCTCGACCGGACGGCTGCCTTGGCTGCCATGCAGGGGCACTCGGCCCTGGTGTTGTGCGGCGACCCCGCCTACTACTCGCACCGGGGCTTTGTCAGCGCTGAGACTTACGGCATACGCACGGCCGACGACATGTTTTTCGACGCGCTGCAATTGCGCGAACTGTCGCCCGGCGCGCTGAAAGGTTGCGACGGCACTTACCACGAGAGCCCGGACTATGCCATCAATGAGGCCGACGTGGCGGCCTTCGACGCGGCTTTCACGCCCAAGTTGAAGGTTGAAAGCACCCCTACCCAACTGAGGTTCAGGCAGATGCTCACCACCATGAGGCCGCGCTGACAGGCTGCGGCAGCAGCCGCCATGCGCCTCGACGGGGCTACCGGCACAGACGCACCGATGTCACGAAACTTGTGGATAAACAAAAAAGGCGCACTATTTTGTGCGCCTTATTACGAAGTCTACGTATGCCGTGAGTGCATCGCCTATCTCTCTGTCGCCCACCGAGCCGCGTATGAACGCATCACACTGCATGCGCAGCTCGTCCATACGCCTTTGGGCATACTCAATGCCGCCGTTTTTCTTGGTAAAATCCACTAAAACGGCGATTTCATCGGCAGTCACCGTGCCCTCCTTCACCTTGCGGGCCAGGGCAAACATGGCCTCGTCGCCCACGGTGTTCAAGGCATATATCACGGGCAGAGTCAGCTTGCCCTCGGCCATGTCGTTGCCGGTGGGCTTGCCAATGTCGGCCGACTCGAAGTAGTCGAAAATGTCATCGCGTATCTGGAATATCATGCCGAGGTTGCAACCAAACTCCTTGGCCACCACGATGCCGGCCTCGGCGGCACCGGCCGAGAGCGCCCCAATGGCGCAGCAAGCCTCGAACAGGGCAGCCGTTTTCTGCCTAATCACCTGATAGTAAACGTCTTCCGAGATGCCTTGGCTGCGTATGTTCGACAGCTGCAGAATCTCGCCACTGGCCAGCGTGCGCCCCAGTTCGGCCAGATACTGCACTATTTGCTTGTTGCCGGTGTATGCCACGTGTAGCAGCGCCGTCGACAGCAGGTAGTCGCCCACAAGCACAGCCACCTTGTTGTTGTAAGTGGCATTGAGAGATGCCTGCCCCCTGCGCTCACCACTCTCGTCGACCACGTCGTCGTGCACGAGGCTGGCGGTGTGCAACAGCTCGAGGCCCACGGCGGCATTGAGCGTAGAGTCGGTCACGGCGCCGTAGTTGCGGGCCATGAGCAGTATGAGCATAGGGCGCATGCGCTTGCCGGTCTTCTGCCTTATATGGGCCAGAGCCTGCGAGAGCATGCCGTCTGTATGCGACAAAGAGTGGTCGAAAAGAGCGTTGAAATCGCCCAAATCACCCTCAATCGGCTTTCTAATCAGCGATAAATAGTCCATCCTCTGAAATTTGATACAAAATTAGTGAAATTATCGGGATATAGGAATTATTTTTGTAATTTTACGCTGAAAAAACCAAAGAAAAATGGATAAACTCTTCCTTTTAGACGCATACGCGCTGATATACCGTTCATATTATGCCTTCATCAAGAGCCCCCGCATCAACTCGAAGGGCCTGAACACGTCGGCAATCATGGGATTTGTCAATACGCTCAATGAAGTTCTGGCCAAAGAGAAGCCCACGCACATAGGCGTGGCCTTCGACCCTGCCGGGCCAACCTTCCGCCATGAGGCCTTCCCAGAGTACAAGGCGCAGCGCGAGGCCACGCCCGAAGACATCAAGAAGGCCGTGCCCATAATAAAAGACATACTCCGGGCAATGAGGATACCCATACTCGAAGCCCCCGGCTATGAGGCCGACGACGTGATAGGCACGCTGGCCACCAAGGCCGCCGAGGCCGGGGTAGACACATACATGCTCACTCCCGACAAAGACTACGCCCAGCTTGTGGGCGACAGGGTGAGCATGTACCGGCCCAGGCACGGCGACGCGGGCTACGAGGTGATGGGTCCCAAGGAGGTGGAGGCCAAATACGGACTGTCGGCACCGTCGGAGGTAATCGACCTGCTCGGCCTCATGGGCGACACGGCCGACAACATACCGGGCTGCCCCGGCGTCGGCGAGAAGACGGCGGCAAAGCTGATAGCCGAGTTTGGCACTGTGGAGAACCTGCTGGCCAACACCGACAGGCTGAAGGGCGCGCTGAAAAAGAAAGTGGAGGACAACGCCAAGCAAATTGAGTTTTCAAAGTTTCTGGCAACCATCAAGACCGACGTGCCGATAGAGCTCAACCTCGACGAACTGCGCACCGAACAGCCCGACGAGGAAAAACTGCTGAAACTCTACGACGAACTGGAGTTTAAGACGCTCGCAAACCGCATCATTAAAAAAACTGAAAACAAGCAAAAAAACGACAATCAGCAGCTTTCTCTCTTTGAAGAATTTACGCCCGACGGTGAAGAAAGCCCAAAAAACGCCAGCTACGACAGCATTAAAACAGTGGCGCACGACTATAAACTTGTTGACAATCTGGATGATATGGTCGCCATTCGTGACTTTTTCATGACAAAACAAGCCGTCAGCCTGGACACGGAAACCACTTCTACGCAAGCCATCGAGGCCGAACTGGTAGGTTTGAGCTTCGCTGTAGAGGAACACAAGGCTTATTATGTGCCCGTGCCGGCCGAACGTGAACAAGCCCAAACAATTGTTAACATATTCAAACCACTATACGAGCACCCGAAAATACTGAAGATAGGGCAAAACATTAAGTACGACCTGGAGGTGCTGGCAGCCTACGGAGTGAAGCTGGCCGGCCCCATGTTCGACACAATGATAGCCCACTACCTCATCCAGCCCGAGCTCAGGCACAACATGGACTTCATGGCCGAGGTCTACCTGCACTACCGCACCATACACATCGACGAACTGATTGGCCCGAAGGGAAAGAAGCAACTGTCGATGCGCGACCTCGCCCCGGAGCAGGTGTATGAGTATGCCGCCGAAGACGCCGACGTGACCCTGATGCTGAAAAACAAGCTCGAGCCCGAGCTGGAACGCATCGGGGCATCGTCGCTTTTTGCCGACATAGAGATGCCGCTGATGCCGGTGCTGGCCTCGATGGAGCTCGGCGGCGTGAGGATAGACACGGAATCGCTGGCCGAAACGTCAAACATTCTTACCAAACGAATGAACGACCTCGAGCTGCGCATACACAGCCTGGCAGGCCGTGAGTTCAACGTGTCGTCGCCAAAGCAGGTGGGCGAGGTGCTCTTCGACGAGATGAAGATAACCGACAAGCCCAAGAAGACCAAGACAGGCCAGTATGTGACGAGCGAAGAGGTGCTGCAGACGCTGCGCGGCAAGCACGAGATTGTGGCCGACATATTGGAACACAGGGGTTTGAAAAAACTGCTCGGCACCTACGTCGATGCCCTGCCCAAGCTCATCAACCCCCGCACGGGCCACATACACACGTCGTTCAACCAGACCGTCACGGCCACCGGCCGCCTGTCGTCGAGCGATCCCAACCTGCAGAACATACCCGTCAGGGGCGAAGACGGCAAGGAGATACGCCGCGCCTTTGTGCCAGAGCCAGGCTGTCTGTTTTTTTCAGCAGACTATAGTCAGATAGAACTGCGCGTGATGGCCCACCTGAGCGGCGACGAAAACATGATCGAGGCCTTCCGCGAGGGCCACGACATACATGCAGCCACGGCGGCCAAGATATACAAGGTGGGCATGGACGAGGTGACGCGCGACCAGCGCACCAAGGCCAAGCGGGCCAACTTCGGCATCATCTACGGCATCACCGTGTTCGGACTGGCCGAGCGACTCGACATCAGCCGCGACGAGGCGCGCCAGCTCATCGACGGATACTTCGAGACATTCCCGCGCGTGCGCGACTACATGGAGCAGGCCAAGGAGCAGGCACGCACGCAGGGCTACGTGGAGACGCTGTTCCACCGCCGCCGCTACCTGCCCGACATCAACTCGCGCAACGCCACGGTGCGGGGCTTCGCCGAGCGCAACGCCATCAACGCCCCGATACAGGGCACGGCTGCCGACATAATCAAGGTGGCCATGATACGCATTGCCGAACGCTTTGCCCGCGAGGGGGTGCGCTCGAAGATGATGCTCCAGGTGCACGACGAACTAAACTTCAGCGTGCTGCCCGAAGAGAAAGAGATTGTGGAGCGCATAGTCATAGAGGAGATGCAGGGCGCCTTCGACATGAAAGTGCCACTCGTGGCCGACTGCGGGTGGGGTGCCAACTGGCTCGAGGCCCACTGACCCCGCACGCCGACCGCCGGCAAGCCTGCCGCCCCACCCTGCCGCACGGCATTGCCAAACGGGGCAGACGACATTGCGAAACGTGCCGTATCACACTCTGATACGGCACGTTTTGCATTGTAAAACGACCTGTACGCCAAGATGACACGCGCCGCCCAAACGCCACCCTGACACAACACGCCACCCCATCACACCCACATCAGCCATGCCTGGCGACGCACGCCAGACGACAACCCGGACTGCACCACCGCACCATCGGAAGCCATGGCAGCCTACACACAACCATTTTGCAAAACCACACGACGACAGCGGTGATTTATATGAAGACACCCGATAAACATAGGGGACTTAAGCCTACAGGGAGTTAAGGAGCTAAGACAATAGTTTTTCTTGCTATATTTATGGAGTTAAATGAAGTTAGGGGAGTTATGGAGTTAGAGGACAATAGCACAGACTGCCTTACTGCAACACGTTCCCCATGCTCCCAGGGCACCCATGTTTCCAAAACTATTGTCTTAACCCCTTAACTTCCTAACTCCTTGACACCAAAATATATCCTCAACTATTGTCTGTACTCCTGAACTCCTGTACTCCTGAACTCCTAAAAAAACTCCTTAAAAGCCCCTGGATTTATCCGGTGAGCAGTTTATATCTAAAAAAAACATACACCAAACGCACTCGCCCTACAAGCCTGAAGCGCAACTACGCAGCCAGATGCAGCAGCCTACATAAAGCAGGAAAGGCATTTTCACAATAGCGCCATGCAAAGGCAAAAACAACGGAAACGCATTACTACAGATGCCAACCGGATGTAAAACACATTGAAAACAATGTGTTTCAAAAACAATAGTTAAGATTGCGAAACAACACCAACCGTCCCTGTATCCATAAAGAAACCAAAGCCTTACAGCCATTAGAGCATCAAAGCGACAGCACGACGCTGCTGTGGCAACTTACCTGCGACCTGCCGTAACCCGCATGGGGCCACGGCGAAACAAAGCACCCGGCAAGATGCCGCAGCGAGAGCACTGCTGTTTTGGGGACATGGCATAAAAAACAAAACAAAGCACGCGCCTTCCAACGTTAATTACACTATGAATTTATATTACAACAAAGGCTTCAATCCATGGTAAAAAAGCAAGCCCCGCCCCACCCCGCTGCCGCGCCGACGCCCAGACAGCATCAGCCCCGGCCCACAGCAAGCCTACCGCTGCCCGCAGTCAGTGGGCAGGCGGAGCACATACCAGCAACTGGTACTGAAGAAATTGCGCACCCACGGCAGGGCCGCCAGCGGGGCGCAGAGGCGGCGCGGGCGCAAGCCGAACTTGGTTTCGTAATGCGGGTTGACCAGCCACAGGCAGCGGTCGGCCACGGCCAGGCCCGCCCGGGCTGCACAGCGCTCAAACGCCTCGACGGTGCAGCGCGTGGACTTGATGGCCATCAGCTCGGCCTCGGTGGCCCGGATCTCGCCGAAGGCCCGCAGAAGGGCGCGGTAGAGAGCCGCCGGCAGCAGATGGACAAAAGGCAGGTGCGACAACACCGCGCTGCGGGCTATCTGCTGGTGGCCGCCGAAAGGCATCTGCCAGGCCGGGAAGGCCACAAAGGCCACGCCCCCGGGGGCCAGCAGCCGGCCCACGGCGAGCATCAGTCTGTGGCGGTCGGCCACGTGCTCCACCACGTCGTGGGCTATTATCAGGTCGTAGCCCCGGCCCTGCGGCTGCAGCCCCGTGGCGTCGGCACACACGAACGAGGCACTAAGCCCTGTGCCGGCAAAGAATCGGCGCGCGTCGGCAATGCGCCCGGGGCAGATGTCAACCCCCGTCACGCTGCATCCGCGGCGCGCCCACGGCAGCAGGTTGCCGCCGTCGCCACACCCAATCTCGAGCACCCTCACTCCGGGCCCCGCCCCACTCCACTTGTCGGTATACGGCATGAAATGCCGCCCGGCCGTCAGCGCCAGCTCGTCGAAGTAGAGCCGGCGGTCGTTGTGTCTTGCCTGCATATCTGTCAGAAAAATGTTTGTACACTTACATAGATATGCCATCGGCCGCATTACTGCGCCGCCCGGGCCGCCATTTTCGGCCGCCGTCAGTATTTCAGCCTTATGCCCACAGGCCACGACAGTTGCAGCCTCTGCTGCTGCCACAGCGTGGGCGTGCCCCCCGAAGGCAGGTAGTAGGTGGCCCGTGGGGCGAAGAACAGTTCTACGCGGGGCGCAATCTCGTAGCCCACGCCCACTCCGGCGCCCACCGACAGCTGCACCGCGGGTCGGCCCGGCGCGTCGTGGCGGGTGAAGAAGAGACGGTTGTCGATGTTGTAGTCTACAGCCGACGTGTGCCACACCGGCACGTCCACAGCCACCCCGGCGGTGGCATAGAAACGCAGCGGGCCGCTGCCGGCTATGGTATAGGTGGCGTTGAGCGGCACGCCGATGTAGAGGGCCTTGTCGCGCCGGGTGATGTTGGTGGTGTCTGAAGAGCCCGTGACGGCCTCAGAGCGCATCAGCGTGAGCCTCAGGCCTGTCTCCAAGGCCCACCGCCCCGACAGCTGCCAACTGGCGGCCAGGCCCACGGCGACAGGCCGGGAATATGTGCGGCGGGTGATGATGGTGCCGCTGTTCATCATGCTTATGCGCATCAGGGCCACGCGCTCGAGCGGGTCCATGCCCTCGGGCGGTGTGTAGGTGACGAAGTGGTTGAGCCCCTCCCAAGTGGAAAGGGCATCCCTGGTGGCCGAACCTATGCCTGTCTCGGTACCCATGCCGGCGGCCGAGGCCAGCAGCCGTGTGGCCATGGCGGCGGCCGACCCGCCCAGCGACAGGGCCGTGCGCCTCGGGGCGGCATGCCCCACCGCCGGCTGTGGGGGCTGCACAGGGCGCGGCTCAAGCGGCCGGGGGGCATCGATGGGCGGCCCGGCGGCGGATATCGGGGCGGGGGCCAACGGCCGCAGCCCCACAGCCACGACCTGGGCGGAGGGCTGTGGCGACCGGGAATGGCGGCCACCGGCGCCACGGCAGGGCGCTCCCTGCCCCACCCTCGCCCCGCAGCCGCCCGGAGGCTGACTGGCAACGGCCCCGGAATGGCGAGCCACCCGTACACCGGCAAAACCCGCCGGACGCCTGGATATATCGCGATGGAGCAAAGCCGACACCACAGCCAGCAAGGCCACGACGGCCAACCCGGCCTCGCGCCGCCACCTGTCGACCATCAGGCGGAGCATGGCCCGGGCCCGGGCGAGGTTTGAGGCCGACGACTTGGGCTTGATGCCCACCAGCCGCGATATCTCGTCGTGGCCCAGGCCGTCGAGCATGGCAAGGCGGAACACAAGGCCGTAGGCCCGCGGCAGACGGTCGACCATGGCCAGGAGCACATCGAGCGGCACGTCGGCGGCAGTGCTGTCGCCGCCCTGCCCCACGGCCACGACGGCCTCGGCCCGGCGCCGTCGGCCGGCGTCGGCCACCTGCTTCAGGGCGAGGTTTGCCATGATGCGGGCCATCCACCCGTACAGGCGGTCGGTGCGGCGCAGGCTGTCGAGGCGCGAGAACACGATGATGAAGCCGTCGTGCACCACGTCGCGCGCCAACTCGCTGTCGCCGGTGATGCGCCTGCACACCTCGAACATGGCTCCGCTGTAGCGTCGGTATAGCTCGCCCATGGCTCCACGGCGACCGTCGAGGCACGCCCCCACCAACTCGGCATCGGTAAGCCGGCACAGTTCTCCCGTGTGATCTGTTTGCCTTTCCATCATTAGTTATGATATATTACCAATGAAAATACTGCGGACAAATTGCATTTTTCTTGATTTTTTTGTTGCAAAACGGCCATGGAGATGCAAGCAGACGCCTGCAGCCAACCCACCGGGCGGACGCCGCCTTTGCCCAAGACGCGGATGGCTGGGCCGCGACAAAACGGAAGGAGGCATGCAGGAATGGGGGCGGAATGGCTTGGCTGGAATGACGGAAATGCCGCAACAGGCCTTCGCGGCACGACACTACGCCTGGGCTTGTCGCCCCGACCCTACCGACGCACGGTGAGCCGGGCCGGTACGGCCAATTGGTAAACAAAGCATAAACCTGCTAAAAGAACACAAATAAAACATGTGTAACATCATTTTAAACTGCAAATGGGCATAACGTATAAATATTTTCCGTATCTTTGCATAAGATTAGCTGCGCTCGGGCAACTGTGAGCAAGCTCACTTGCCTCTCTCTTGCGCAATCTTTGCATAAGATTAGCTGCGCTCGGGCAACTGTTGGAAATCCGAATCGCAGTAAGGCTGCGGTTATGACATAACATCAAACAAACATCAACAACATTTTAAAACTTACTTATTATGGTAAAAACTTTACGCTTTTCATTATTCGGGCTGCTCATGCTCCTGTGCGGAAGCATCAACGCAGCTGTAGAGAACGTGGACTTCACCACGCTGGAAATCACCAAGACGGATGACGGATTCACACTCGAATCTGGCAACTACGCCTTCACGGCAGTGAAAAACAACGGTCAGACGGCACCCACACAGAACGGCTCGTCGAAGGACATACGCCTTTATGCCAAGAACACCATCACCGTAAACAGCACAAATGCAATGCAGAAGATGGTGTTCACCATATCAAAGCAGGGATTGAAGCGCCAGGCCGAGATTACCCCAAGCGTGGGCACAATGACCTACGACATGGACAACAGCCAGGTGACTTGGACTGCCGACGCCCCCGTGGCCGTGGTTGACTTCACCGTTGGCGACAAGGCCGTATACGGAAGCGAAGGCGCAGGCAAGGCCGGACAGTTTGACTTCAACTCCGTGGAGATAACCACCGACGAGGGCGGAGCCGTGGTAGAGGCACCTGCATTCTCTGTTCCGGGCGGCATCTACACCACCCCGCAGACCGTAACGCTCACCGCAGCAGCCGGTTGCACCATCCACTACACCATCGACGGCACAACCCCGACAGCAGAGAGCACCGTTTACACCGAGCCCCTCAACATCAGCGAGAACACAACGGTGAAGGCCGTGGCAGCCGACGCCAAGGGAACACTGAGCGGCGTGGCAACAGAGACATACACCTTCCCGGTGGTTTGCGCTGACATCGCAGCCGTGAAGCAGCAGGAGACCGGCACGCTGGTGGCCCTGACGCTGACCGACGCCCAGGTGGTTTACTACAACTCTTACGAGAACAACGGCAACACCAACAGCGACATCTTCGTGCGCGACGCATCGGGAGCCATCGACATCTACAACATCAAGATTGAAGCCAAGGCCGGAAGCATGCTCAACGGCACGCTCGTTTGCACCTACTCACCGTACAATGGCATGCCAGAGCTGGTGAGCAACGAGGGCACCGACGCCGCAACAGTGGCCGTTACAGAGGGCAGCGAGCCTGTGGCCAAGAAGGTGACCGTGGCCGACCTCAACGGCGAGACCTACATGTGCGACCTCGTTGAGATAAGCAACGTGAAGCTCTCAGAGGAGGTTTCGGGCAAGTATACCAACTACTACGCCACCGACGAGGACGGCGTGAACAAGATGATGCTGTACGACAAGTTCAAGCTCGGCATCGAGTTCCCGACAGCAGACAACACCAAGACGTACACCATCACCGGCATACTCGGCTCAGCCAAGCTGAGCGGCACCGAGGTGAAGGAGCTCTTCCCGACCAAGGCCGTGGAGGAGACAGTGAGCGGCATCAGCAGCATCGAGGCCGAGAACGCCCAGGAAGCCGTTTACAACCTCAACGGACAGCGCCTGGCCAAGCCCCAGAAGGGCCTGAACATCATCGGAGGCAAGAAGGTGATCGTGAAGTGACACGACACCCCGCAGGCCGCAGGCAGTGCCCGCCATAGCTGGCAACGCCACACAGGCGTTGCGGGGCGGGCCATGCCCGAAAACGAAACAGACAACAAAGACAAGGGTGCGCAGCCGAAAGGTTGCGCACCTTTCGTATGCGGGCCCACCAGATAAATGCAGGGCTTTTTAGGAGTTAAGACTATAGTTTTCATATTCGTGGGAGTTCAGGAGTACAGGAGTTCAGGAGTACAGACTATAGTTTAGGATATATTTTGGTGTCAAGGAGTTAGGAAGTAAAGGGGTTAAGACAATAGATTTCATATTCGTGGGAGCTCAGGAGTACAGGAGTTCAGGAGTACAGACAATAGTTTAGGATTTATTTTGGGGTCAAGGAGTTAGGAAGTAAAGGGGTTAAGACAATAGATTTCATATTCGTGGGAGCTCAGGAGTACAGGAGTTCAGGAGTACAGACAATAGTTTAGGATTTATTTTGGGGTCAAGGAGTTAGGAAGTAAAGGGGTTAAGACAATAGATTTCATATTCGTGGGAGCTCAGGAGTACAGGAGTTCAGGAGTATAGACAATAGTTTAGGATTTATTTTGGTGTCAAGGAGTTAGGGGGAGTAAAGGAGTTAAGACAATAGATTTGGAAACATGGGTGTCCTAGGAGCATGGGGAACGCGTTGCAGGAAGGCAGTCTGTGCTATTGTCATCTAACTCCATATAACTCCCCTAACTTCATTTAACTCCAAAAAAATAGCAAGAAAAACTATTGTCTTAACTCCTTTACTCCCCCTAACTCCTTAACTCCCTAAAACAACTTCTTAACTACTAAAGAGCCCCAGGATTTATTCGGTGAGCCACCCCGATGCGCTTGCCACAAGCCCCGACGCCCTGCTTGCAACTGCCTGAAGCACAGGCAGATGGAAAGACGTGCCGTCCGGGTGTGCCAAACGGCCCGTTTCGCCCCGCAAAACGGCACATACGGCACTCCCAAACAGCCCCCGGCGCACGCCAGGCCCGCCGCCGAACCTACAGAGACACCGCCGACAAGGGCACGCCACAGCCCGGGCAAACAACAAAAAAGCACCGACGCCCTTTGTTTTTCAATCCTTTTGGCGTAACTTTGCAGTGAAAGTAAAGGCACAGAGCCACCACGGCCGCAGAGGCCAAAGGGTGGGGCGGGCTGATTATGAAAAGAAAAAACATATCGACAATGGCTAAGAAAAACAACGAGCTCACGCCGATGATGAAACAATTCTTCGACCTCAAGGCGAAGCATCCCGACGCAGTGCTGCTCTTCCGCTGCGGCGACTTCTACGAGACCTACTGCGAAGACGCCGTGACGGCATCGCGCATACTCGGCATAACGCTCACCAGGAGGGGCAACGGGGCAGGGGGAAGGACGGAGACAGAGATGGCCGGATTTCCGCACCACGCCCTCGACACCTACCTGCCCAAGCTGGTAAGGGCCGGCAAGCGCGTGGCAATATGCGACCAGCTGGAAGACCCGAAGCTCACAAAGAAGCTCGTGAAGCGGGGCATCACCGAACTGGTGACGCCCGGGGTGGCCATGACCGACAACGTGCTTAACTACAAGGAAAACAACTTCCTGGCCGCCGTGCACTTCGGCAGGGCCGCCTGCGGAGTGGCTTTCCTCGACATATCGACAGGCGAATTCCTCACGGGAGAGGGCACCGCCGACTATGTGGAGAAGCTGCTGGGCAACTTCTCGCCAAAGGAGGTGCTGCACGAGCGGGGCCACAAGCCAGACTTCGAGCGCCACTTCGGCACAAAGTACTTCACCTTCGAGCTCGACGACTGGGTGTTCACCGAGCAGACAGCACGGCAGAAACTGCTGCGCCACTTCGGCGTGAAAAACCTGAAGGGATTCGGCGTAGACCACATGCACAACGGGGTGGTGGCCAGCGGCGCCATACTGCAGTACCTCGAGATGACGCAGCACACCCACATAGGCCACATAACGTCGCTGGCGCGCATAGAGGAAGAGCGCTACGTGAGGCTCGACAAGTTTACCGTGCGCAGCCTCGAACTGCTAAGCCCCATGCAGGAAGACGGCTCATCGCTGCTCGACGTGATAGACCGCACCGTGTCGCCCATGGGCGGGCGAATGCTCAGGCGGTGGGTGGTGTTCCCCCTGAAAAACGAGAAACCCATACAGGAGCGGCTCGACGTGGTGGAGTATTTCTTCCGGCAGCCCGACTTCCGCGGCTGCGTCGACGAGCAGCTGCACCGCGTGGGCGACCTGGAGCGCATCATATCGAAGGTGGCCGTGGGCCGCGTGTCGCCCCGCGAGGTGGCCCAGCTCAAGGTGGCGCTGCAGGCCGTGGCGCCCATCAAGGCCGCCTGCGCAACGGCAGACAACGAGGCGCTGAAGCGGGTGGGCGAGCAACTCAACCTGTGCGAGTCGATACGGCAGCGCATAGAGCGCGAGATAACGGCCGACCCGCCACAGCTCGTGGCCAAGGGAGGGGTGATAAACGCCGGCGTTAACGCCGAGCTCGACGAGCTGCGCAACATAGCCTACAGCGGCAAGGACTACCTGATGCGCATACAGGAGCGCGAGACAGAGCTCACGGGAATAGCCAGCCTGAAGATAGGATACAACAACGTGTTCGGCTATTACCTCGAAGTGCGCAACACATACAAGGACAAGGTGCCGGCCGACTGGGTGAGAAAGCAGACGCTGGCCAACGCCGAGAGGTACATAACGCAGGAACTCAAGGAGTATGAAGACAAGATACTCGGGGCCGAAGACAAGATACTGGCACTCGAGGCCAGGCTCTTCGGCGAACTGGTGATGGCCATGCAGGAGTTCATACCGCAGATACAAATCAACGCCAACCTGCTGGCCAGGCTCGACTGCCTGCTCTCCTTCGCCAAGACGGCCGAGGAACACCGCTACGTGCGCCCGCAGGTAGACTCGTCGGACGTGATAGACATCAGGCAGGGGCGCCACCCCGTGATAGAGACACAGCTGCCGCCGGGCGAGAGCTACGTGCCCAACGACATAAGGCTCGACGCCGAGCAGCAGCAGATAATGATAATAACAGGCCCCAACATGGCCGGAAAGTCGGCCCTGCTGCGCCAAACCGCCCTCATAGTGCTGCTGGCCCAGACGGGCTGCTTCGTGCCCGCAGAGAGCGCGAAAATAGGCCTGGTGGACAAGATATTCACCCGCGTGGGGGCCAGCGACAACATATCGCTCGGCGAATCCACCTTCATGGTCGAGATGACCGAGGCCTCAAACATACTCAACAACGTGTCGCCGCGCTCGCTCGTGCTCTTCGACGAACTGGGACGGGGCACGAGCACCTACGACGGCATATCCATAGCGTGGGCCATAGTGGAATACCTGCACGAGCAACCAAGGGCAAGGGCACGCACGCTCTTTGCCACACACTACCACGAACTGAACGAGATGGAGAAAAACTTCAAGCGCATCAAGAACTACAACGTGAGCGTGAAGGAACAAGACGGCAAGGTGATATTCCTTAGGAAACTGCAACGCGGCGGCTCGGAGCACTCGTTCGGCATACACGTGGCCGAGATAGCGGGAATGCCCCGCAGCATAGTGAAACGCGCAAACGTGATACTCAAGCAGCTCGAAGCCGACAATGCGCAGGTAGGCTCGGCCGGCAAGCCCATAGCCAACCTGGCCGGCAGCCGCGAGGGCATGCAGCTGAGCTTCTTCCAACTAGACGACCCCGTGCTCTGCCAGGTTCGCGACGAGATACTGGGACTGGACATCAACAACCTCACCCCGGTAGAGGCACTCAACAAACTCAACGAGATAAAGAAGATAGTAGGGGGAAAGTAGGGTGGAGCAACATTCATAAAAGCATACAAAACATAATGACCAAAGCCAAACCTTTCATAAAATGGGTTGGCACACATGGCTGTTTCAATGCTATAGACAGGTATTTAATGACCATTATACACAAAATATGGATTCATGAAACAATACGAGGCTGTAATAGAGACTATCGAAAGACTCGGAGGAGTTGCCACCTTAGGCGAACTGAACAGAGAGGTTTTCAAGATAAAAGATTGCAAATGGAATACCAAGACGCCATTTGCAAGCATCCGCCGCATAGTTCAAACAACAAATGGAATATACAAGATTAGGCCCGGGTTGTACGGGCTTGAGAAATACAGAAAGCAGATAGAAGAAAGGGGAATGGTGGTGGAGACAGATAAAAACAAAAATGCGGAAGACGTCACCCTGTTTAATCATTCATACTATCAAGGCATTCTGCTGATTATAGGGAAATACCATAACATGCAAACCTTTATCCCCAAACAAGACAAAAACAAGAAGTTCTACAATGGAAAAAGGCTGCAAGAGCTGTCCACGCTAAGCGAGCAACCGCCTTATTCATACCCACAATTCACTAAACGCAGTGCCACCATAGATGTAATATGGTTCAACAACCGCAACATGCCGCACTCTTTCTTTGAGATAGAGCATTCTACAGACATTCAGAATTCCTTGTTAAAGTTCAATGACTTACAGGATTTTCATGCAAGGATGGTCATTGTTGCCGACATAAACCGGAAGCCTGAATTTGAAGCAAAGATGCGTTTTCATGCTTTCGATGAGCTGCGCATGGATAAAAGGGTGGCTTTTCTAAGTTACGATGCCCTTGTCAAGCAATATGAAATGGAGTTAGAGAAGCAATCATTTGGCTTTATACTTTAAATGCTCATGAGCAGATACATATTCTATACAGACGAGGGCTATACAATATCGCCCCGTGGTGAAGAACTTGAAAGCCTGCAAGTATTAGGCATCGAAGACGGTGATACAAGAGAGGAGGCATTAGCTAATCTTTATAAAAACAATGAATGGATAGAACAAAACGGTTTTAAAGAATCACACATGCGTTGCTATGCCATATTGAAGCCTGAAATTTTGCAAGATATAAAGGATACTATTTCATATTTGAATGGGTATGCCGAAAAGCATACCGATGAATGCAAAGGCATTGACGATTACATTCTAAAAAAGATAAAGCGCGTTGTGAAATCCTGACAGATGTGACATTAACGTCCAAAATAGCAATAAGTCTACCAGATAACTCTACCCTTAAGTATACCATACTGTTTCTTTACTTTCAATATAGTATATGTAATATGGGCAAGGAAACATAAAAACACCACCAGATTGGGTTAAATTTTCGAGGCAGGATGGTTTTATAAATATATAAAGCATACTTTATTGATAAACGCAATGCGTGGTGTTGAAAATTAACGTTACGCATTGCGTTTATTTTTGGAGACTATTCAAACAATAAACATCATTCACTCCAGCTCAATCTTGCAGTCGTCGAGGCTTGTGACGGTGGCCAGGGCGGTGTAGTCTACGCCTGCCGAGCGCAGGTAGTCGCCGCCGTGCTGGAAGGCCTTCTCGATGAGGAAGGCCATTGCCTCAATCTTTGCGCCGGCCTGGGCGCAAAGGTCGATTACGCCCTTGGCGGCGTTTCCGTTGGCCAGGAAGTCGTCGATGAAGAGCACGCGGTCGGCCGGTGTGAGGAAGTCGGCGCTGATGCAGACGGTGTAGTCGCGGTCTTTGGTAAACGAGTGCACCACGGCCGAGAGCATCCTGTCCATCGTCTTGGGCTGCTTTTTCTTTATGAACACCACCGGGAGCTGCATCAGGTAGCCCGTGAGTATGGCCGGGGCTATGCCGCTGGCCTCTATGGTCACAATCTTGTTGATGGGCCTCCGGCCGAATATCCTGACCATCTCTCGGGCCAGTTCCATCATGAGGTTAGGGTCCATCTGGTGGTTTATGAAGCTGTCAACCTTGAGTATGCCCCCCGGGTAGCATTTTCCATCCTGCAAAATGCGCTGCTTTAGAAGTTCCATTTCTTTACTGTCGTTGTTTGGTTTACGCCTTTCCAGGCTGCCTTGCGAATGGCAAAGGTAAGCAAAATAACCGAGACAGAGCCATGCTCCGGCAGATAAAGTGGCCCCGTGCCGGTCTTTTTCGGCCGTCCGCCGACGCTCATGGGCTACCCATGCCCGTCACGCCGCCCTGCCGGGCCTGACGTCGGGCAGGAAGAAAGCTATCACGCCCATCAGCGGCAGCCACGTGCTCACCTTGAATATGTAGTCGATGCTCGTGGCGTCGGCCAGCCATCCGAAGAACGCCGAGCCTATGCCTCCGAGGCCGAACATAAGCCCGAAGAAGATGCCGGCCACCATTCCCACCTTGTCGGGCATCAGGTCGGTGGCGTAGACCACAATGGCCGAGAAGGCCGAAGCAATGACAAGGCCCGACATCACGGCCATGAATATGGTCCAGCCGAGGCCAGTGTAGGGCATGGCCAGGGTGAAGGGGGCGGCCCCGAGAATGGAGAACAGTATGACATACTTGCGCCCGTAGCGGTCGCCCATGAAGCCCCCGAGAAGCGTTCCGGCCGCAAACGCCGCGAGATATGCAAACAGGCAGTACTGCGACTGCTGCACGCTGACCCCGAACTTGTCGATGAGATAGAACGTGAAATAGCTCGTCATGCAGGCGTTGAAGAAGTATTTCGAGAATATCATCAGCACGAGTATGCCCATGGCCGCGCGCACCGTGGCCTTAGGCAGCGTGCCCGCGGCTGCCGCCCTCTGCGCCCGTCGGCTCCTGATGGCGGCAATCATGCCCGCATACCAGCGGCCTATGCGCACCAGCAGCGCCACGGCCACCAGGGCGGCCAGCGCAAACCAGCCCACGGCATGCTGCCCGAAGGGTATCACTATCAGCGCCGTGAGCAGCGGGCCTACGGCGCTGCCGCCGTTGCCACCCACCTGGAAGATTGACTGAGCCAGGCTCTTGCGGCCGCCGGAGGCCATCTGCGCCACGCGCGACGCCTCGGGATGGAACACCGACGAGCCGCATCCTATGAGCGCCACCGACAGCAGTATGGGCGCAAAACCCGGTGCGAAGGCCAGCGCCACGAGCCCCAAGAGGGTGAAGCACATGCCCGCCGCGAGCGAATAGGGCTGCGGGTGGCGGTCGGCATACTGCCCGACGAAGGGCTGGAGCACCGACGAGGTTGTCTGGAACACCAGCGTTATGATGCCTATCTGGGCGAAAGTGAATCCATACTTGTCTTTGAGCAACGGGTAGAGGGCCGGTATGACCGACTGTATCATGTCGTTCAGCAGGTGGCACGTGCCTATGGTGAACAGTATTGCATAGGCCGTTCCCTCAGCAGAGCGCTGCCGGCCATTCATTGTTTTTACCAGTCTGTTTGTCATCATTCACTCTTTTCTTGCTTTATCCTGTGCCCGCAGGCGCATTGCTTGCGCGGCCACGCCACCATGCCGCGGGCCTTTGCCGGCCGGCTCTGGGCCGGGCCGCGGGCCGATGGCTGTGGCAAAGTTACTAAAAATAATCCATACAAGGACAATGCCACTGCCAAAATGAAGGCCGTGGCAGCGCCAGGCATAAAGTCACGCCGCCGCCGTCAACGCTGCCCGGCGGACCCGCCGCCGCAGGCCCCGGCAACGCCTACGGCCGAGGGCGAGGCATACAGCCGCCTCCTGTATTCCATCGGGGTGAGCCCCGTGGCCCGCTTGAAGGTGTGCGTCAGGTGGCTGTCGTCGGTGAAACCCGTCTTGAGCGTTATCTCACCCACGCGAAGGTCGGTGTGGGCGAGCAGCTCCTCGACGGCCCTCACGCGGCATTGGGCCACATACCGGCTCAGGCTCTCGCCCGCGTGGGCCTTGAAGAACTTGCCTATATAGCTCGCGGCCAGGTTGAACCTGCTGCCAAGGCTGGCGGCCCTGAGCATGTCGGGATTGTCGAGATGAAGCCTTATGAACTGCAGCATGGCCATCATCTTGCTCTCCGAGTCGGCCTGACGCAGCGCCTCGCCGGCCACCTGCCTCGCGCTGCGGGCACAGATGGCCAGCACGCTGTCTATCAGGCACGAGGCTATGCGCTGCGTGCCATACGACGGCGCTGTGCATTCGCTGCCCAGACACTCCATCACCAGGGCCAGGCGGCGGGCGTCGGCAGGGCTCACAAGCGCCGACATGTCGGGCGACGGACAGGCCTCCAGGCTCTCTTTCTCGGCCGCGCTGAGGGCGCGGACTATGTATTGGTCGGACAGTTGCACGTAGATGATGTCGCACATGCCATCAAGACGGTAGGTGTGGTTGGTGTAAGGCCTAACGAAGAACACCGACCCGCGGCCGAAGTTGCAGCGCCGCCTGCCCGACACAAACTCGCCACTGCCCGACGCTATGTAACAAAGCTCGAAGAAAGAGTGCTGGTGCTCGGCAGTGGGAAACCTGTCGTAATGGCGCACCCTCACCTCGAACGGCATGAAAAGGTTTTCTTGTTTTATGGCGCAAAGATACAAAACATAGTCTGATTTATACAACAACAGGCATTGCATTATGCGTAATTTTGCGCCGTTTTAACTCCTACCGGCTATCAGAGGCCTAAGTGACTCAGCGCTGTTGCGGCGCATACAGGCCGCCGCCTTTGACTGTGGAAGAGCCCGCCACGCCGAGGCAAAGCTCACGTAAAACTGTCCACAACATGACGCAAGCGCTTGTAAAGCCGCCAAAAGCAACAAAAGCACGGCCACGTCGGGGTAATGAGCGATTTGTGGTTAACAAAGACTAAGTAGTTGTTCAAAATCAATTGCCATCAAATTGTGCGCTATTTCGGAGATGCATGCCAAAGTCCGAAGAGAGAGCGTAGCGGGCTACGCGACCGATGAGACTTTGGTATGCGGCCCGAAAGAGAACACAAGATGGTGGCAAAGACATAGAGGACACCTGCAAGGTCTATTGTATCGGTTAATTTTGAACAACTACTTACAATATGGAAAGAAACGAACTGAAGGGTCACGGCGCCATGTTCGCCGCCAATTTCATGTGGGGCCTGATGTCGCCCGTCACCAAATTTGGGTTCCTGGGCAGCGCCATCACTCCGGTGCTGCTTGTCAACATCCGCATCATAGGGGCCGCTGCGCTGTTCTGGGCGGCCTCGCTCTTTGCCAAGCCCGAGCACGTAGACCACCACGACCTGCTCCGTCTGTTCTTCGCCGCGCTGCTCGGCATAGTGTTCAACCAGGGCGTCTACACCGTTGGGCTGGGCCTCACGTCGCCCGTCGACGCCTCCATCATATCCACGAGCACGCCCATCTTCACCATGGTCATAGCCGCCTTCTACCTCAGGGAGCCCGTCACGGCCAAGAAGGTTACGGGCATCTTCATGGGCGCCGTGGGCGCACTGATGCTCATAGTGAGCAACGGCGGCTCGGCGACGGCGCAAGACGGCAACGTTTGGGGCGACATTATATGCATAGCGGCCGAGGTGTGCTTCGCGTCATACCTGGTGGTATTCAAGGGCCTCATAAGCCGTTACTCGCCCGTAACGCTCATGAAGTGGATGTTCACATACTCGTCGATATGCACCATACCCTTCTCATACACCGACCTGGCTGCGCTCGAGTGGGGCGGCATGGGCGCCGGCCTGCTGGCAGCCCTGGCCTTCATCGTTGTCGGGGCAACGTTTGTATGCTACCTGCTCTCGCCCGTGGGGCAGAAGCACCTGCGCCCCACGGTGGCCAGCATGTACTGCTATGTGCAGCCCATTATGGCCACGGGCATCGTGGTGTTCTACTGGGGCACCTCGTCGTTCAACATAGTCAAGGTGATGGCCATAGCCCTCGTGTTTCTCGGGGTGTACATGGTGACGCAGAGCAAGAGCCGGGCCGAGCTCGAGGCACACGCCGAAAGGATGGCCCAAGGCACAGGTGAAAGCTGACGGCCGCAGGCCCGGCCCTCCCTGCCTGGCATGAAAATAGGTGGCCGCAAAGTGGCCGCTGTCGCGGAATATTATTAATTTTGCAGCCCGAAACAAGGCAACAGTCGTTTTATGGAATCAAAGAAAGACATGCGCCAGGCTTTCGCCTGGCTGCACCTTAGCGTGATGCTGGCCGGATTCACGGGCCTGTTCGGCAAGCTGATAACGCTCAACGAGGTCGACATAGTATGGTACCGGATGCTCTTCTCGTCGCTCATACTGATGGTGTTTGTGGGCTTTCCGCGGGTGGGGTGGCGCAAGTTTCTGCAGATAGCCGGCTGCGGCACGCTGCTGGGGCTGCACTGGATGCTGTTCTACGGCTCGATAAAGGCCAGCAACATATCCATCGGCGTGGTGTGCATAGCGCTCATGAGCTTCTTCACGGCCATCTTCGAGCCGGCCATCTTCCGCCGCCGCGTGTCGTGGGCCGAGCTGGCCCTGTCGCTCATCACGGTGGGAGGGCTGCTTTGCATCTTCTCGTTCGACACGCGCTACCGCTACGGCATCATGATTGGGGTGGCCTCGGCGGCCATGTGCTCGCTCTATGCCATACTCAACAAGAAAGTGGGCGAGGGGGTGAAGTCGCGCACCATGCTCATGTACCAGATGTGCGGCGGACTGGTGGGAACCTCGGCCGTCATACCCGTTTACCTCATGGCATTCCCCGCCGAGGGCCCTGTGGCGGTAGTGCCCGAGGGCGGCAACCTGTGGTGGATGCTATGCCACGCGCTGTTCTGCACCGTGGGGCTTTACCTTCTGCAGATAATGGCCCTCAAACGGCTGTCGGCCTTCACCGTCAACCTTACCTACAACCTTGAGCCTTGCTACACCATCATCATTGCCTTTGTGTTTTTCGGCGAGTCCAAGGAGCTCAACGCATCGTTCTACGCGGGCATTGCCATGGTGGTGCTCAGCGTGGTGCTGCAGACCATGCGCGCCGCCAGGCGCCGCGGCCAGACGGCGGGGTAGGGGCCAACGGGCCCCAAGGCGGCCTGCACGCCGCGGCCGGGGCGTGCCGCCAAGCGCCGAGGGGCGGCCCGGCGGGGCGGGTGGGCGGCGCCCAGTCCGAAGTAGTTTTCCAATATATGGTAGGCCACCACAAGCACGGCGGCCACCCCGCACAGCCCGTCGAGAATCTCGTAGCGGGGCTTCGATGACAGATATACGCTCTTGTTCATTGCTTTTGACGTTTAGCAAGATTGGCGCTGCAAAGTTAACGGGCGCAGTTGTAAGTAGGTGTTCAAAATTAATTGCCATCAAATTGTGCACTATTTCGGAGATGCATGCCAAAGTCCGAAGAGAGAGCGTAGCGGGCTACGCGACCGATGAGACTTTGGTATGCGGCCCGAAAGAGCACACAAGATGGTGGCAAAGATATGGAAGACACCTGCAAGGTCTATTGTATCGGTTTATTTTGAACAGCTACTTACTATATTTGCCCTATCGTTTTTAATTATTGCCATATATTAGCCTGCCATTCACTCGATAAGCATTATCTTTGCACATCACATGAAAGAGTTCGGCTTCATACACATGGCTGTGCGCCCCGACGAGCAGATAGGGCTGCACGAACACCCCGAGTGGGAAACATCCTACGTGGTGCGCGGCAGCGGCATGCGCACCATGGGCACGGTGTGCTAACCGTTCGGCCCCGGCGAGGTGGTGATGGTGCAGCCCGACATGCCCCACTGCTGGTCCTTCGACAGCAGCTACAGCGAGATAGAGTGCATGAGCCTGTTTTTCAGCAACAGTCTGCTTGAGCGCAGCTCAAGCCTTTCTGACGAGATGGCCGCGATGGTGAGGCTGGCCACCGGCACCCCGACACGGTGGCATTCGGCGGCAGGGCGCTCGCCACGCTGTCGGCGCTGATGGCGCAAATGGCGCAGATGGCCGACGCCCGGCGCATGGTGGCCTTCCAGCAGATGCTCTGAGACATTGCCGGCAACGACGGCAAGAGAAGCGTGGGCAGGATGGCCGACGACGTGGAACAGCGACTGGGCCGCATCAGGGTCTACATAAACTGTAACTAAGTAGGTGTTCAAAATTAATTGCCATCAAATTGTGCGCTATTTCGGAGATGCATGCCAAAGTCCGAAGAGAGAGCGTAGCGGGCTACGCGACCGATGAGACTTTGGTATGCGGCCCGAAAGAGCACACAAGATGGTGGCAAAGATATAAAGGACACCTGCAAGGTCTATTGTATCGGTTAATTTTGAACAGCTACTTACAACCGCAACATCACCATAGGCGACATTGCCGCACACGCGGGCATGAATCGCCCGGCCGTGTGCACCTTCTTCCGCCGCCACACCGGAAAGACGCTCATCGAGGCTGTCAACGCACGGCGCATCAGCGTGGCAAAAAACCTGCTCAGGCGCAAAGACCTGCCCATACAACATGTGTGCTTCCTCAGCGGATTCAACGATGTGCCTTACTTTTCCAGGCTCTTCAAGCGCACCGAGGGCATCATGCCGAAAGAATACCGCAGGCGCGAGCCCTGCCACTGAGGCCGCCGGCGGCAGCGCAGCGGCAGGCGGCGGCAGGCAGCCATCTGCAAGAGCTATCGTCTTGCATTGCGAAACGGCCTGTTCCGGCGCCCGATACGGCCCGTATGGCGTTGCCATACGGGCCGTATTGCAAACGCCCTGCAGCACAGCCTGTCCGGCATGTTGACCGGGACGACAGTCAGGGAGAGCCATCCGCACAATCAGTCAAAATGTTCATAATCGCAGTAACTTGGGTACAAGCACCAAGGCCGGATAGTTATAACTTTGCAACCGTAAAGCAACCTACTAAAAAACAATACGGATATGAAGAAAGACTTGGGACCGCTGCTGGCGCTATACCCCATGCCGGCAACTGTGGTGGGGGCCGAATCGAATGGCAAGGTCAACTGGCTCATGGTGGCCCACGTGGGCATCATTGGCCACGACAGGCTGATGGTGAGCATGCACAAGGCCCGCCACACCAACAAAATGGTGAAAGACAGCCAAAGGCTGTCGGTAAACATGGTCGACAAGGGCATGCTCCGCAGGGCCGACTACGTGGGGTGTGTGAGCGGGGCGAAGACCGACAAGCAGGGGGTGTTTGCCCACCACACCGGACCGGGGGGCACGCCCGTGATCGACGAGAGCCCGCTGGTGATGGAGTGCGAGGTGACCGGCGATTATGAAACCGACACGTTCGACAACTTCATCTGCAGGGTGACGCACACCATTGCCGACGAAAATGTGACCGACGACATGGGGAAACCCGACTACAACAGGCTGAAACCGGTGCTCTTCGACATGCCAGGATACTCCTACCTGCGCACGGGCGACGTGATATGCAGGTGTACGCTTCCGGGCAGGGAGTATGCCCGCGAAACAGATGGCGACAACTGAAACATAACGCAACGTACACGCATACAACATGAAAAGGATTGCAATGACTCTTGCCGCCATGCTCTTGCTGATGGCGGCAGCCGAAGCCAAGACGCTCATCGTTTACTACAGCTTCACCAACAACACGCATGCCATAGCCACCGACATGCAGTCGCAGCTGCCTGACGCCGACCTGCTGAGGATTGAACCGGCCGAGAAGGGGCTCGACTACGCCGCCAACGGATATGCCATAGGCAGCGCCCTGATATCTGCCATCAGGGCCAATCCCGACGACCCCGACTCGTATCCGGCCATCGACCCGGTCAGCGTAGACTTCAGCGCCTACGACGACATTGTGGTGGCCACGCCGCTGTGGTGGAGCAACATGGCCGCACCGATGCAGACTTTCCTCTTCGCCAACGGCAGCCGGATGGCCGGCAAGCGAATGGTGCTGGTGGTGTCGAGCGCCAGCAGCGGCATAAGCGGGGTGGAGGCCGACGCCCGAAGGCTTGTGCCCGACGGTGTGTTCGTAAGCCCCAGCCTGTGGATAAGGTCGTCGCAGACGGACAACTGCCACGCCCTCAACGCCGAATGGATAGCGCAGACGGGCATAGGCAGCACCTCGGGCATATCTGTGGCCGGGGCAGCGGCAGAGCCCTCGCTGACGGTCGACGGAACCACCATGAGCGTTGGCGGCCCTGTCGACAGGCTGAGCATCTACGACGCCGCCGGAAGGCTTGTGCTGTCAACCGACGGAACGACGGCCGACATAAGCCGGCTGGCACCGGGGGTGTATGCCGTGAGGATGGTGCTGGGCGACAACGCCACCACGGTGAAGGTGGCCGTCGACTGACGCCGGCCTTGGACGAGGCCACAGGAAGACTTCACGACAATGAAACGACTGATTGACATGGAACGACGCGATTTCTTGAAAAAGGCGCTCATGGCGGCCGGAAGCGTGGCCCTGGGCGGAGGGCTGGCCGGGGCAATAGGCAACGGCGAGAGCAACGAAAACACAAAAAACAACAAAGCTATGGACATTGTAGTACTTACAGGTAGCCCCAGGCGCAACGGCAACTCGGCCTACCTGGCCGAACAGTTTATCAAGGGGGCAAGGGAGAAGGGGCACAACGTGTTCCGCTTTGACTGCGCCATGCACAACGTGCAGCCGTGCAGGGCCTGCAACGCATGCGGCATGGACGGCCCTTGCGTGATTGACGACGACTTTGAGACGGTGAGGCAGCGCATCATCGACGCCGACATGGTGGTGTTTGCCACGCCGATGTATTACTTCGGCATGTCGGCACAGATAAAACGGGTGGTCGACCGCTTCTATGCCATCAACGGAAGGATAAAGGGCAACCCCAAGAAAACGGCTTTCATGATGACCTACGCCGACACTTCGGAAAAGGAGGCCGAGCCTATGCTCACCCACTTCCGCACGCTGGCCGACTACCTCGGATGGCAAAACGTGGGCGAAGTGGTGGCTGCCGGCGTCTGGACGGCGGGCTCGGTGAAGAATACCAAGTATGCCGCCCAGGCCTATGAACTGGGAAAGAGGGTGTGAATGAAATGCTAATTAATGGACAGAAGTTATAAGTAGTCATAAGTAGTTACATGGAGTTAGAAGACGTATGTACAGAGTTTATGTTATAGTTAATACTTACATGAGCAATGTCTTCTAACTCCATGTAACTACTTATGAATACTTATAACTCAAAAAATCAACAATTTTAATTATGGAAAGACAAATCTGAACATACGTCTTCTAACTCCATGTAACTACTTATGACTACTTATAACTCCAAAAATCAACAATTTTAATTATGAAAAAAACAATACTTTCCATCACCATCGCGCTCGCGGCAGGCGCGAATGGCCATGCGCAGGCAACAAACGACCATGTGGATGAAAACAAAACCGACCGCACCGAACTGTGCCGTCACAACTACCGCATGCTGTTCGGTGGCGAAGCGCTGACCGGCAAGGGCACCGACCCGGAGATGATGGACATACTTCAGAAGTTCATCTTCGGCGATGTGTTTGCCACCGGCAACCTTACCATGAAGCAGCGCGAACTGATAACATGCGTCACGCTGGCCTCAATGCAAACCCTGCCGCAGCTCACGGCCCACGCGGGAGCGGCGCTCAACGTCGGGGCAACGCCCGAGGAGCTGCGCGAAGCCATCTACCTGACGGCACCGTTCATCGGCTTCCCAAAGACGCTCAACGCCGTGGCCACGGTCAACGAGGTGTTCGCAAAGAGAGGCATAAGCCTGCCGCTGAAAAACCAGGCCAGCGTGACCGAAGGCACACGCCACGCTCGCGGAGCAGCCATACAGGACAGTCTGTACAGCGGAGGCATATCGGCCGTGATGGAGGGGGTGCCGGCCGGCTTGGGCGACGACGTGGCTCGGATGCTCACCGACTATTTCTTCGGCGACATCTACACCCGTGGGGCGCTCGACATAGGCACCCGCGAACTGCTCGGCTACTGCATACTCGCTGCCATTGGGGCCGACAGCCAGCTGCAATCACACTACCACGGAAACATAAAGGCCGGCAACTCGCCCGAAACAGTAGCCGCGGCCATAGTGCAATGCCTGCCCTACATAGGGTTTCCGGCGGCCATCAAGGCACTGAAAACCATAAGGCAGGAATACACAAAGACTGCCGCAGCAGGGGCCAAACTGGTGAGACTGTCGAAGATTGTGGTCGACCCGGCACGCATAGACGAGTACAACGCCATGCTGAAAGAGGAAATAGAGACGTCGGTGGCCGTCGAACCGGGCGTGCTAACGCTCTATGCCATGGCCGAAAAGGATGCCCCCAACAAGATTGCCATACTTGAGATATATGCCGACCGCGACGCTTACGAGAGCCACCTGAAAACCCCTCACTTCATAAAATACAAGCAGGGAACGCTCGACATGGTGAAAGACCTGCAGCTGATTGACACAAACCCGCTCATACCGGATATGAAAATAAAATGAAACAATGGCCCGGGCCACATGCCAATGAAACCATGGCATGCAGGCAAACGGCCCGTTCCACAATGCGGAACGGGCCGTTTGGCATGATGGCGGCACCGCTTCAATACGGCGGGGCCGCCCGTTGTAAAAAATAGTTGCAGCCACGGGCGCCCGCCATGCCACCGGCATGGCATGGCCACGGGCCGTGGCCGTCACTGCGCCGAGGCCCGGCGGTCGGCCTCGATGAGGGCAAGCAGCCTCTCGACAGCCTCCTCCTCGGGTATGTTCTTGGCCACGCACTCCTTGCGGCGGTATAGCGATATCTTGCCGCGCCCGGCGCCAACGTAACCGTAGTCGGCATCGGCCATCTCGCCGGGGCCGTTGACTATGCACCCCATGATGCCTATCTTAAGCCCCGTCATCGACGCCGTGGCCTCCTTGATGCGCGCTATCGTAGAGCGCAGGTCGTAGAGCGTGCGGCCGCATCCGGGGCAGCTGATGTACTCGGTCTTGGTCATCCGCAGGCGCGCGGCCTGCAGTATGCCGAACGCCGTGGCCTCGATGTCGGCCTGGGGCAGGCTGCCGTCGTTCATCAGCCAGACGCCGTCGCACAGCCCATCCATCATGAGTGCGCCCATGTCGGCGGCAGCCTCTATCTGGAAGTCGCCCTTGCCGTCGGCCCCGTGGCGGTACATCTGGCAGAATACCACGGGGTTTTCCACCCCGGCAGCCATCATCTCGTGCACCAGCGCACGCTGCGAACCGAGCCTGTTGGCGTTGTTTGCCACGCAAACCACCACCGCCTCGGGGTGGGCTTTGAGGCAAGCCAGATACTCTTCGGCCGCAACGCCATACTGCAACACGATAAACTTCACCGCAGCGTCGGCCATGCCCACAAACGGCAGGGCCGTATGCGGGAACACGGGGTATATCTCTGCCTCGGGATGGGCGGCGCTGAGGTCGGCCCAAACGTTGAAGTCGGCAAGCAGGGCTGGGCCTTTACGCCTTGCGGCCACTGCGGGGGCAGCGCCCGGCAATGAGGCATCGGCACCGCCGCCGGTGCGCCCGTCCATAGTCCAGTCGGCCTCGCCGGCCCATGCCGAGCCGTCGCCTATGTAAACAAAGTCGGCGTCCGACGGTGCCTTGCCGCCGATAAGGCTGCTCACCACCACCGGGACGGCGTCGCCGCCCACGCGCCCCACGCGCCGCGTATGCCGCCGGGCGGGGCTCACCCAGTTGAATCCGGGGGCCTCTTCGGCCGGTATGGGGGCGTGGCCGGCGCGGGCCGTCACATAGTCAACAAGGTGGCGGGCCACAGGTATCTCGGCTTCGGGCTCCTCGCTGAGCGACACGCGCACGGTGTCGCCAATGCCGTCGGCCAGCAGCGCGCCTATTCCCACGGCGCTCTTTATGCGGCCGTCTTCGCCCTCGCCGGCCTCGGTGACGCCCAGGTGCAGCGGATAGGACATGCCCTCGGCCTCCATCGCGCCCACGAGCAGGCGCACCGAGCGCACCATTACCACCGTGTTGCTGGCCTTGATGGATATTACAACGTCGTCGAAGCGCTCGCGCCGGCAGATGCGCAGAAACTCCATGCAGCTCTCAACTATGCCTTCGGGCGTGTCGCCGTAGCGCGACATGATGCGGTCGGACAGCGAACCGTGGTTCACCCCTATGCGCAGGGCTGTGTGGTTCTGCCTGCATATGTCGAGCAGGGGCACAAACCGCTCTTCAATCTTGCGCAACTCGGCGGCATACTCGGCGTCGGTGTACTCCAGTTTCTTGAACGTGCGGGCCGGGTCGACGTAGTTTCCGGGGTTGATGCGCACCTTCTCGGCATACAGCGCGGCCACCTCGGCCACCTTGGGGTTGAAGTGCACGTCGGCCACGAGGGGCACCTCGTATCCTTCTGCCCTCAGCGCGGCGTTGATGTTGCGCAGGTTCTCGGCCTCCTTCACGCCCTGTGTGGTCAGCCTGACGTACTCGCCCCCGGCGTCGGCTATGCGCTTTGCCTGTGCCACAGAGGCCTCGGTGTCGGTAGTCGGTGTGGTGGTCATCGACTGAATGCGTATGGGCCATTCGCCGCCCAGGGGCGTGTTGCCTATGCTCACGGCGGTGGTCTGCCGCCTGCGGTAGTTGAACAAGTCTGTCATTGTGTGCATTTTAAAATGAGGTTTGCCCCGCGACAAAGCCAAGCGAGCCCCTTGCCACGGCAGCAGGGCATGCTTGGCCCACGGTGCTTCAGTTCACCTTGTATTGGTATTTCACCTCGGCCAGTTCCTTGTTGGCCTTCTCAATCTTGGCCTTCAGGCCGCTCTTGTATGCCTCGAGACGCCCGGCCAGGCCGGCATCGGCCAGCGACAGCATCTCGACGGCCAGTATTGCGGCGTTCTGCGCTCCGTTTACGCCTACGGTGGCAACGGGTATTCCCGGTGGCATCTGTATGATGCTGAGCATTGCGTCGAGCCCGTCGAGCATGCCCTTGATGGGCACCCCGATGACCGGCAGCGTGGTCGAGGCGGCTATTACGCCCGGCAGCGCGGCGGCCATGCCTGCCCCTGCTATTATCACTTTGATGCCGCGGCCTTTCGCTCCGCGCGCAAATGCCTCCACGGCGTCGGGAGTGCGGTGGGCCGAAAGGGCGTTGACCTCAAACGGCACCTGCATCTCGTCGAGCAGCTTGCAGGCTTTCTCCATTACGGGCAGGTCGCTCGTGCTGCCCATGATGATGCTTACTAATGGTTCCATGCTATGTTGTTTAAGTTCGTTATACAAAGAGTATGCCCACCACGGCGCAGGCAAAGCCCACCCAGAATCCCGCCACCACCTGTGCGAGCGTGTGCTGCCTGAGTATCATCCGGCTCGTGCCGAGCAGCCCGGCGAGCATGAACACGCCGCAGAGCCAGCCCACGGGGTTGAAGCCGAATATGTCGGCAAAGGCGAAGAGCGCCCCCGCCACGCCCCCTATGGCCGCCGTGTGGGTGCTTATCTTCCACCATGCGTTGATGACGGCGCACGTTATCTGTATCAGCAGGGCCGCTATGAGTATGCCGCCCATGAACCTTGGTATGTGCATACGCTCCATCAGGTAGACGCAGGCGAAGTAACAGGCTATCGAAATGACGTATGGCACCATGCGGCGCTCCTTGCGCCCGAGCTCCACGGGCGTCCAGCCGTTGTACCGCCTGTATGCGTGGATGAGCAGGGTAGGGGCGAGCACGGTAAAGAGATAGGCCAGCCCCACCACCGCCGCCTTGTATCTGAATGGCAGCAGGCTCAGGTAGCTGAACACGAAGAGGGCCGTGAGGCCCACCACCGGCAGGTAGAAAGGTGTGAAGACAAGGCTTATCACCCTTGCGGCAATAATCAGGTTGCGGTGTTTCATTTGCGTAGTCGTGCTATGGGTATGCCGAGTTGCTCGCGGTATTTGGCCACTGTGCGGCGCGCTATGGGGTATCCGCGGCTTGCCAGCTCGTCTTTCAGGGCGTCGTCGCAGAGCGGGCGGCGCTTGTCTTCGGCATCGACGATGTCGCGCAGGGCGGCCTTTATGCGCCTCGTCGACAGTTCCTCGCCGCTCTCGGTGACAAAGCTGTCGCTGAAGAAATGGCGCAGCGGGAACGTGCCCCAGCGCGTCTGGGCATACTTGCTGCCCGTGACGCGCGACACGGTGGATATGTCCAGCCCTGTCTTCTCGGCAATGTCCTTGAGTATCATGGGTCGGAGCGATGCCTCGTCGCCGTCTTCAAAGAAGCGGTGCTGCCAGTTGATGATGGCCTGCATGGTCAGCGTGAGCGTGCGCCGGCGCACCTTCACGGCCTCGATGAATCCCTGTGCGGCGTCTACCTTCTTCTTTGTGTACAGCAGCGCCTCCTTCATCTGCCGGCTCATCGAGCCCTTGTTGTCTTGGTATTGGCGCATGGTGTCGACAAACGACTGCGACACGCGCAGCTCGGGAACGTCGCCCGTGTTGAGCGTGAATGTCACCGTGCCGTCGTCTTGCGTGTCTACTATGAAGTCGGGGGTAATCTGCTGCACGCTGCGGCCAATGGTCTCGCCCATCGACGCCCCCGGCTTGGGGTTGAGCTTGCGCAGCTCGCGGATGAGCGTCTCGGCCTGCAGGTCGGTCAGCGAGAGCGACGACTGTATCTTGTACCAGTGTTTCTTGGTGAACTCGTCGAAGTGGCGGCTCACCACTTCGCGCATGAGGCTCTTGAGCCGCGAGTCGTCGCGCCGCTCTATCTGCAGCATGAGGCACTCCTGCAGGCTGCGGGCGCCTATGCCGGGGGGGTCGAACTCCTGCAGCCGGGCCAGCACGCTGTCCACCTCGGCGGGCGTGGTCTCGGTGCCGTGGTATATGGCCAGCTCGTCGACGATGCTGTCTGTCGACTTCCGCAGCAGCCCGTCGTCGTCGAGCGAGCCTATCAGGTACTCCATGATTGTGCGCTGACGGTCGGTGAGGTCTGTCTCGCCCATCTGCTCCTTCAGCTCGTCGTAGAACGACACGGTGTCGCCGTATACCATCTCCTCGCGTTCTTCGGCCGTCGACGCCCCGCCGTGGTACACGGGCAGGTCTTCGTCGTCGCGGCCTATCCCGGCCAGCGCCTCGTCGAGGGCCGACTGCCTTTCCTCTCTCTCGTGCTGCGCTGCGTAGTCGTCGTCGGCAGCGTCGGTGTCGCCCCCGTCGTCGGCGCGCCCGTCGATGGCAGCGTCGGCGTCGGGCTGCGGCTCGGCTTCGAGCGCAGGGTTGTCATCCATTTCGGTGTTGATGCGCTCCAGCAGCTGGTTTATCGGCAGCTCGACGAGGTGCGACTGCAGCATCTGCTGCTGCGTGATGGCCTGCGTCTGCTTTAGCGCCTGTTCCTGTTTCTGAACCTGAACCTGACCTTGAGCCATAATATTGTCTGTAGTATGAGTATGTGTAGTCGTATGCAAAGATTGCGCAAGCGGCGGCAATTTTAACCTGCTGTCATATTTCCGGCCGTGCCTAATCTCGTGCAAAGTTAGTGCAATTAGCTTAAAGAGCAAAAGAAAACGTGATATTTATTTGATTGGCGCGGGGCCCGTGGCGGGCCGGCCATGCCCATGGCGGGGGCAGCCACCTGTGGCGCGCCATTGCCAAACGGCCCATACGGGGATGCCGTATGGGCCGTTTTGTGGTTCAATACGTGCCGTTTTGCAAAGCCAAACGGCACGTTCTGCAAAACCCTGCCTTACAGAGCGTTATGCCATCATGCAACATCGGCCGACATTTGCGTGCGTCAGCCCAGCACAGAGGCTATGCGGCCGAGGCCCTCCATCATTCGGCTACGCGGGCAGGCTATGTTGATGCGTATGAAGCCTTCGCCCGGCGAGCCATACATGGTGCCGCTGTTCACCATCACGCGGGCCTCGGCGGCCAGCCTGTCGGTCAGTTCGTCGGACGTCATGCCAAGGCTGCGGCAGTCTACCCACACCAGGTATGTGCCCTCGAGCGGGGTCACGCGCAGCCGCGGCAGCCTGTCGGCGAAAAACCGGCACAGCTCGGTGTAGTTGCCCCAAAGATAGTCGCACAGGGCGTCGAGCCACCCCTCGCCCTCGTTGTAGGCCGCCATGAGGCCCTCGACACCGAAGGGGTTGACGTCGCAAACCTCGTTGATGTTGATGGCCCGGTCTATCCTGGCCCGCGTCTCGGCATCGCTGGATATGATGTTGGCTATCTGCAGCCCGGCCGTGTTGAACGACTTCGACGGCGAGTTGGCCACTATGGCATTGCCGAGGCAGGCATCGGATACGGCTGCAAACGGCGTGTAGCGATGGCCTTGGTACACCAGCTCACAGTGAATCTCGTCCGACAGCACCCTCACCCCGTGGCGCAGGCAGATGTCGTTCAGGCGTTCCAGCTCTTCGGCCGTCCACACCCGGCCCACGGGGTTGTGGGGGTTGCAGAGCACCAGCAGCCGGGCCTTCGGGTCGGCAGCCTTGCGCTCCAGGTCGTCGTAGTCCATGGTGTAGCGCCCGCCGTTGTTCATGAGCGGGTTTTCCAGCACCTCGCACCCGTTGTTGCGCACCGAAGAGAAGAAGCAGTTGTACACCGGCGTCTGCAAAATCACCTTGTCGCCCGGCTCGCACAGGGCCTTGACCACCACCGACACGGCAGGCACCACGCCCGAGGTGTACAGTATCCATTCGCGCTCTATGCGCCAGACATGGCGCCGCCCGAACCATCCGGCCACGGCGTCGTAGTAAGCCTCGGGCACTTTCACGTAGCCAAACACACCGTGCTCCACCCTGCGCCGCAGCGCGTCGACCACGGGCGGAGCCGTGCGGAAGTCCATGTCGGCCACCCACATCGGTATCACGTCGCCGCCGGGTGCCGAGTCCCACTTGTAAGAATTGGTTCCCCTGCGGGGGATAAGCTCGTCAAAATTGTAGTCCATATATGTTGTCTGTTGGTTAAGTTATGCCTTGCCGCCGTGCGTAGTTAGCCACTCCGCACGCCACCGAGCGCGCCCATCGCCCACTGCCGGGCCCGGGGCAACAGCCGCGGGGACCGCCGGCCATGCCCCGCCATCGCGCCGCTTGGCCTTTGCAAAGTTAGTCATTTTCTGCCAAACAGCACGTATAGCATTTACGGATGGTGCAACCCGCATCGCTTTTTTTATCCGCCTTTTATTTTGATAGCTACTTATTTTACTGTAACTTTGCCGCCGTAACGATAAAGAAACGATGAAAAAACTGTTTATAGAGACCTACGGTTGCCAGATGAACGTGGCCGACTCGGAGGTGGTGGCCGCCGTCATGCAGATGGCCGGCTACGAAGTCTGCGAGCGGATTGACGACGCCGACGCCGTGTTCCTCAACACTTGCTCCGTACGCGACAACGCCGAGCAGAAGATATACGGCCGCCTCGACACGCTCAACGCCGAGCGGCGCAAGGGCCACAAGATGATAATAGGCGTGCTGGGCTGCATGGCCGAGCGCGTCAGGGAAGACCTGCTGCAAAACCACCACGCCGACCTCGTGGCCGGCCCCGACGCCTACATGTCGCTGCCCGACCTCATAGCACAGGCCGAGACAGGCCACAAGGCCATCAACATAGACCTCTCCACCACCGAGACTTACCGCGACGTGGTGCCCCAAAGGCTGCACACGGCGCGCGTGGGGGGCTTCGTGAGCATCATGAGGGGCTGCAACAACTTCTGCCACTACTGCATAGTGCCATACACCAGGGGCCGCGAGAGAAGCCGAGACCTGAGGAGCATCATCGGCGAGGTGCACGACCTGCAGGCCCGAGGATACAAAGAGGTGACGCTGCTCGGCCAGAACGTCAACTCGTACAGGTATGAAACACCTGCCGACGGCAGCCCCGAGGGAGGCAAGGCCGTGAGCTTCCCCGACCTGCTCAGGGCCGTGGCCGAGGCCGCCCCGGGCATGAGGGTGCGCTTCACCACGTCGCATCCCAAGGACATGAGCGACGAGACGCTGCGCGTGATAGCCGAGATGCCCAACGTGTGCCGCCACATCCACCTGCCCGTGCAGAGCGGAAGCAACCGCATACTGAAGCTGATGAACCGCAAGTACACCCGCGAATGGTACCTCGACCGGGTGGAGGCGATACGCCGGATAGTCCCCGACTGCGGCCTCTCGACCGATATCTTCGTGGGATACCATAGCGAGACCGAAGAAGACCACCGCATGTCGCTCGACCTGATGCGCCTGGTGGGCTACGACTCGGCCTTCATGTTCAAGTACAGCGAGCGCCCCGGCACCTACGCGGCCAAGCACCTGCCCGACGACGTGCCCGAAGAGGTGAAGATACGGCGCCTCAACGAGCTCATCGAACTGCAGACCGAGATGTCGGCCGAGGCCAACCGGCGCGACGAGGGGCGCGAGTTCGACGTGCTAATCGAGGGCTTCAGCAAGCGCTCGCGCGAGCAACTGTTCGGCCGTACGGAGCAAAACAAGGTGGTGGTGCTGCCAAAGGGCAACCACCACGTGGGCCAGACGGTGCGCGTGCGCATCACCGGCAGCACCAGCGCCACGCTCTTCGGCGAAGAGGTGGCCGGCTGACAAACACCTGCGGCGGCCCGACCCGACGGGCCGCCGCCTGCAAAAGCAACTACAAGACATAACCCCGGACACGTCCGGACAACCCCAACCATAAGCAAATCATGAAGGAATTCCTGCTGATAATGCGCCGCTTCATACCGCCATACAAGAAGTACCTGGTGCAGTCGATAGTGTTCAACATTCTCTCGGCGGTGCTCAACATCTTCTCGTTTGCGGCACTCATACCCATATTGCAGATTCTGTTCAAGACAGGCGAGGCCAAGAGCGCAACGTCGCTCATGGCATTCGGCGACGCCAACGTGAAGGATGTGCTGATGAACAACATGAACTTCTACGTCAACCGGATGATTGCCGACATCGGGCCGAGCACCACCCTGCTATGCATAGGGCTGTTCCTGGCCTTCGCCACCTTCCTGAAGACGGGGTGCTACTTCCTCTCGTCGGCCGCCATCATACCCATGCGCACGGGCGTGGTGCGCGACATACGCAACCTGCTCTACAGAAAGATAACGTCGCTGCCGCTCGGATTCTTCTCAGGCGAGCGCAAGGGCGACATCATAGCCCGCATGACCGGCGACGTCAACGAGGTGGAAAGCTCCATCATGTCGTCGCTCGACATGCTCTTCAAAAACCCAATCCTCATCATAGCATACTTCTCGACGCTCATCTTCATAAGCTGGCAGCTGACGCTGTTCACGCTCGCCATCGTGCCGCTCATGGGCTGGGTGATGGGCAACGTGGGCCGCAAGCTGAAGCAGAACTCCAAGGAGGCGCAGGCACTATGGAGCGACACGATGAGCCAGGTGGAGGAAACGCTGGGCGGACTGCGCATCATCAAGGCCTTCTGCGCGGAGGAAAAGATGAACGAGCGCTTTGCCGACGTCAACGACCGGCAGCGCAACAGCGTGATGAGAGTGAACAAACGGCAGCAGCTGGCCCACCCCATGAGCGAGTTCCTGGGCACGGTCATGATTGTGATAGTGCTGTGGTTCGGGGGCATTCTCGTGCTCAACAACTCAACGCTGTCGGGCCCGACGTTCATCTATTACCTCGTTATACTGTACAGCATCATCAACCCTTTGAAGGAGTTCTCAAAGGCGGGGTACAACATTCCGAAGGGCCTGGCATCGATGGAGCGCATCAACAAGATACTCAAGGCCGAGAACCCCATACGCGAAAGCGACCACCCGGTGCGCATCAGCGAGTTCCGCCACAAGATAGAATTCCGCGATGTGTCGTTCAAATACGACACCAAGTGGGTGCTGCGACACATCAACCTCACCATAGAGAAGGGCAAGACGATAGCCCTGGTGGGCCAGAGCGGCGGCGGGAAGTCTACTCTTGTCGACCTCATACCGCGCTACTACGACGTGCAGGAGGGCGAGGTGCTCATCGACGGGGTCAATGTCAAAGACCTGGACATACACGACCTGAGGCAGCTCATAGGCAACGTGAACCAGGAGGCCATACTCTTCAACGACACGTTCCGCAACAACATAGCCTTCGGGGTGGCCGGGGCGACGCAGCAGCAGATTGACGAGGCGGCCCGGATAGCCAATGCCTACGACTTCATAACGGAATCGGAGCATGGCTTCGACACCAACATCGGCGACCGTGGCAGCCGGCTGTCGGGCGGGCAGCGGCAGCGCGTGAGCATAGCGAGGGCCATACTGAAGAACCCGCCCATACTGATACTCGACGAGGCCACGTCGGCCCTCGACACCGAAAGCGAGCGGCTGGTGCAGGATGCGCTCGAGAAGCTCATGAAGACGCGCACAACCGTGGCCATTGCCCACCGCCTGTCGACCATCAAGAGCGCCGACGAGATATACGTGATTCACGAGGGCGAGATTGTGGAACGGGGCACCCACGAAGAGCTTCTCGCCGCCGGAGGATACTACAAGAAGCTCAACGACATGCAGAGCCTGTAGAGGCACGGCCCACGTGTGGGCCCGGACTATATGTTGAATCGTGGCTGTGCCGTATTCCAACGGCACAGCACCGATTGCATTTCCAGCCGTCAAACGGCCTCGTTTTTGTAAAGATATGTTACCGCGGTTGCCATGCCCGCCAACCATTTGGCTGACAGCACGTTGCGCCAACGGCCATTTCGTCGTGCCAAACGGGCCGAACGGCAATGCCAAACGGGCCATACGGCCGCATGAAACGGCCCGTATTGCCTGGCGAAACGTGACTATGGTAAATTCATCCACCATTTTGTAATAAAAAGAAACGGCCCGGGCCACAACGCTCAGAAGCTCCACCGGGCCTGCAGGTCGATGTCTACCATCGTGCTGCCGTCCACCTGCCTGTAGCCGCTGCCTATGGTGTCGCGGTCGAAATAGGCCGTCATGCCCACCTTGGCCGCCACCATCAGCCTCTTGCCCACGTCGGCCCGGGCCATCAGCGAGCCGCGCATGCCGTGGCCATGGTAGGCCGGCATGTGGAAGCTGTAAGCCATGCCGCGCTCGTAGACATACAGCCGGCTGTCGTAACTGTCGGTGTTGAAGTAGGCCACAAAGGCGTCGGCCTGCAGCCACCCGTGCCTCAAGCCCACGCCCTGGCTCACCATCAGTCCGCGGTCAAGGCTGCCGTGGCCCGCCAGCGACATGTCGGCCTGCGTGCGCCCCGACCACTTGCCGTCAACGCCAATGTCCAGGGCCACGCGCGCCGTGTGCACCGCCCGGCTCTCAAGGCCCGTCTTTTGGCTGTTGTCTTGCTTGCGCAGGCGCAGCCGGTAGCGCGCGCCGAGGGTCCAGCTGCCGGCGTCGTATGCAGCCGACAGCATGGCGTCGGTGGCGGCCGACGGCCACGACACGCGGTAGCGTGGCCACGCAAAGCGGGCATGGTCGGCGTATGCGGCGAGCCTGAGCCGTGCTCCCGGCCGCCATTCAGCCCCGGCGTATATGCCGCTCTCGTTCTGCACGCGCCCCCCTTCGCTGAAGCTTTTGGCATAGACCGACGTGTATCGGTATGAATAAAACCTGTGGACTGCCACCAGGCTCACTGCCTCCGACAGCCGGGCGCCAAGCCGGTGGATGGCGGCCACGCGCCCACGCCGGTCGACAGCCGTCTCGCCGCCCACGCTGAACGAGCGAGACTCATAGCCGTAGTTGGCCCCGATGTTGGCGAAGTCGTTGCCCGAGGCATAGTGGCGGCGGTAGAGCGTGGCCGTGTCGGGGCGCAGGTCGCGGTCGTATCGGGTGTAGACGGCAGTCAGCCCGGCGTGGAAACCGGCCTTGGCAAAGCGCGCGTCTATGCCCGCCGCTGCCGAGTGGGTGTTGTTTTTCTTCTCCATCTCTGCCTTGGTGCGGTGGTATCCCGACGTAACGATGGTGGCCACGGTGCCGTCGTCGGCGTTGAGCGTGGCGTCGTGGGCGCGGTATGAGGCAAACACACTCATGCTCACGGCGTCCGACAGCCTCAGCGTCACGGCCGCCCCCTGCAGGTATGAGGCCTCCGAACGCGACGCCGTGGCCCGTATCCCGGCCGGGGCGCGCCCCATGGTGGCCAGCGCCGAGAGTTTGCCGAGGCCGAAACCGGTGTTGGCCACCAGTCCCATGCCGAACGAAACCGTATAGCGTCCCACCACGATACGCTCAACGGGCCCCAGCCGACGGGCCTCTATGAAAAATGAATAGAAGTCGTAGCCCATGCTGTTGCTGCCCGAGAAGAAGGGCTCGCCCGCATCCTGCGACGCCGCAAAGCCGGCCCTCAGCCTGCCTGCCGAACTGACGCCGAAGCGCAGCCAGTGCCTGTACTTATAGCCGAGGTAGCCGTTGCGGTCGCCGCGGCGGTCGTACGTGGGCACGCTCACCATAGCCGTCACGTCGCCGTGGGCGCCCCTGAGCAGCGACTCGGCCGTGGGCCGGGGCGGCCGCAGGGGCTCGCCGGCGTAGGCAAAGCACTGCAGCAGTCGCCGGCGGGCATAGTCCAGGCTCTCTATGAGCTGCAGCTCGCCCATCGTCCTGATGGCTCCGTGGCGGTAGATGTGCTCCTGTATGTCGCTCACCTGGGCCTCGGTGAGAAACGGCAAGCGCCCCAGCTCTTCGCGGGTGGCGGCGTTGATGTTAAGGGGATGGGCCTCAAGGTCGCACAGCATGTCGTAGGCCTGCTCCCTGTCGCCGGCCGACCAGTCGTCAAACGTCGCTATGTCGTCGAGCCACTCTTCCCAACCGCCACCGCCGCCGGCCTGCAACGGCTGGGCCAAAAGCAGCGCAACCACCGCCGCCGCCACTCGACTTGCCAATCCATCCATGATGAAACATTGTTATATACCATCGGCAAAGTTACGAAAAATATGCTGTATGTATCCGCCGCAAACACGTCGCTTTCACCTTAAAACTAAGCTGCAACGGAACCATCGGCCAATGGCCGTTGGCCCGCATGGGAGCGATAGTGCAACGAATCTCCCGGGTTAACTCCTTTTAACCACCCGTCTCCCCGCACTAACGGCAACAATACTTACCTTTGCGTAGCCGGAAATGCGGCGTTGAATGGATGAATGGACCGGCCTCACTACGCCCCGCGCCACAGCCGGAGTGGACGTGGCGGCGGCAGACGAATACCGATGCCTGCTGCCGACGTGCAATCACGGCCATGGATAGACACCGACGACAAAACTTAAAACAAACCATAAATGACAACAAAAACCATCACAGCAGCGGCACTTGCCTTGCTTGCCGCCATGCCAAGCGCTGCCGGCGGCAGCGTGGCCACCTACACAATACAAACCGACAAGCCCCGGCAGACGGTGCTGCACTTCGGCGCTTCCGACGCATGGAGCATGAAGTATGTGGGCCGGTGGCCCGAGGCTGAGCAGAGGAAGGTGGCCGACTGGCTCTTCTCGACCGACTGCGACGAGGCCGGAAAGCCCAAGGGCATAGGGCTGAGCCTGTGGAGATTCAACATAGGGACGGGCAGCGAAGAGCAGGGCGAGGCCTCGATGATACAGCCGTCGACGCGCACCGAGTGCATGGTAGGGCCCGACGGCAAGTTCAACCCGGCCAAGCAACAGGCCGAACGCCACTTCCTGAGGCTGGCACGCGAGCGCGGCGTGCCGCATATTCTGGCCTTCCTCAACTCGCCGCCGGTATATCTCACGCAGAACAAGCTGGCCACCAACACCGGCAGGGGCGGCACACTGAACCTCGGCAGCGACCGTTACGACGACTTTGCCGCGTTCGTCACCACGGCCATCGAGGGCCTTGAGCGATACGACAGCGTGACCGTCGACTACATATCGCCGCTGAACGAGCCCGACGGACACTGGAACTGGCTCGGCCCCAAGCAGGAAGGCACGCCGGCAACCAACCGCGAGGTGGCCCGGGTGGTGCGCTGCCTTGACAACCGCCTGGGCAAGGCCGGGCTGCAGACCAAGATACTTGTCAACGAAAGCAGCGACCTGCGGTGCCTGCTGGGCACCCACATGACCGACTGGCAGAGGGCCAATGAGCTGCGGGCGCTGTTCTCCAAAGACAGCACCGACACTTACGTGGGCCGCTGCCGCAGCGTGCTGCCGGTGATAGCAGGCCACAGCTATTGGACAAACACGCCCACAGACACCATGCGCAACATAAGGATGCGGCTGCGCGACGCCGCCCGCAGGCTCGGGGTTGACTACTGGCAGACGGAGCTGTGCATCATGTCGAACGACGTTGAGATAGGCGGTGGGGGCGGATATGACTTCAGCATGAAGACGGCCCTTTACGTGGCGCGCGTCATCCACCACGACATGGTTTACGGCAACGCCTGCAGCTGGTCGTGGTGGAGGGCCGCCGGAGGCGACTACCGCGACGGACTGATACGCCTGTACGGCAGCGACGGCATGGCCACGGGATGGGCGGCCGACTCCAAGCTGATGTGGGCCATCGGCAACTTCAGCCGCTTTGTGCGCCCCGGGGCTGTGCGCCACGACATCTGCGCCACGGCTGCCGACGGCTCGGTGGTGGCCGGGGGCGACACCGACGCCTACGGGGTGATGTGCTCGGCATACCGCAACACCGACGGCAGCTGGGTGGTGGTGGCCATCAACTACGCCGACACCGCCAAGCCGTTCGGCATAGCCCTGGACGGCCGGAAGGCTGCATCGTGGGCCATGTACCGCACGTCGGACATCTCGGCCGAGAGCCTTGCGCCCATAGGCACCACCCAGGGCAGCACGGAACTTGCGCCGCGGTCGGTTACCACGTTTGTATGCCAACCCGGCAGCAGCCCCCAACAATGAGGCCCGGGGCAGGCCCGCCACGCAACCAGGGCAACCGCCCCAGCCGGAGGCCTTGGCGCGGCAAAGGCCCCGCACAGGTGTGTTAACTCCTTTTAACCTGACTTGTGGCCCGCCTGAAACCAACATTGCTTACCTTTGCAGGCATGACAACAACAGTGCACACCATAGAGATAGCCGACCTGAGCATAGGATACAAGACCCGCAACGGGGCAAAGACCATAGGCCACAGGATGAGCGCCACCGTGCGCGGAGGCGAACTGACATGCCTGCTGGGCCGCAACGGGGCCGGCAAGTCGACGCTGCTGCGAACCATGGCGGGGTTTCTGCCCAAGCTGTCGGGGGCGGTGAGCATCGACGGCAAGGACATGTCTGAATACTCTGCGGCCAAGATGGCGCGCACGGTGAGCATAGTCCTCACCGAAAAACCCGACACGGGAAACATGACCGTGGCCGAGCTCGTGGCACTGGGACGCTCGCCTTACACCGGCTTCTGGGGGCGGTGCTCCGACGACGACCGCCGCGTGGCCTACCGGGCCATGGCCACCGTGGGCATAGGGGAGCTGGCGCGGCGCAGGGTGGCCAGCCTGAGCGACGGCGAAAGGCAGAAGGCCATGATAGCCAAGGCGCTGGCGCAACAGACGCCCGTGATGCTGCTCGACGAGCCAACGGCCTTCCTCGACTTCACGAGCAAGGCCGAGGTGATGCGGCTGCTGCGCCAAATAAGCCACGATACGGGAAAGATTGTGTTTATGTCGACGCACGACCTCGACCTCGCCCTGCAGGCGGCCGACACGCTGTGGCTAATGGACAACGGCGGCAAACTGGCCACGGGGGCACCCGAAGACCTGGCCCTCGACGGACGGCTGGAGGCTTTCTTCGGCCATGGCGACACAGTGTTTGACACGGCCACGGGCCTGTTTGTGATGAACCACGCCACTACCACGGCCATCACCGTGGGCGGACTGCGCGACAGGCGCTACGACATGCTGTGCAAGGCCCTGCGGCGCAACGGCATCGAACCGGCCGACCCCTGCGGCGCAACGCCAGAGGTCGAGGTGGCCGAGGGGGGATATGCAATAACCACGGGCAACGGATTGCAACATGCCGCCACCATTGCCGAGGTGATGAGGGCGCTGTGCCGGAACAGGCAACAGCAGTGACGCCGGGCTAATACAATAGATATTGGTGTAAAATGATTTCGCTATTGCGATGCCCTCGCCGGCAAACGGCCAACCCACTGACACACAGCAACTTGGCAACAAGGGCAAAACGGCCGTGCAAAACGGGCCGCATTGCAATTCAAAACAGGCCGTCCGGGAATGCCGGACGGCCTGTTTTGAATCATGAAATGGCCTCTGCGGCCATGAAAGGCATGCAGGTGTAAAACATATTTCCAGCCTCGCAGGCGCAAACCCACGGCCGCACACAGGGCCCGCAGCCTTGATGCCGCCTGCCTACAGGCGTCAAACAATCTGCCCGTCGGCAAAGGGCTCGGCAGCTATGCACTTCAGGTTTTTCTGCAACTGCTCCTCGCTGCTTGCACCTACAAGCACCGACGTCACGCCCTTCTGGTGCAATATCCACGCCAGGGCCATCTCGGCCAGCGTCTCGCCGCGGCTCTCGGCCACGGCGTTGAGGTGGCGAAGGCGCTCAAGAAGCTCGGGCGTGAGCACGTCGCGCTTCAGGAAGTGGTCGCGCATCATGCGGCTGTCGTCGGGTATTCCGTTGAGATACCTGTCGGTGAGCAGGCCCTGTGCCAGCGGCGAAAAGGAGATGAAGCCCACGCCTTCCTTCTCGCACAGGTCGGTGATGCCCTCATCCTGCGGCGCGCGGTCGAGCAGGTTGAGCCGCCCCTGGTATATGAGCAGAGGCGTGTCGCGCTCGCGCAGGTACTTCACGGCCACCTTGAGCGCCTCCAGAGGCCAGCGCGATATGCCCACATAGAGCGCCTTGCCGGCCCGCACAATGTCGACAAGGGCCTGCAAGGTCTCCTCGAGCGGCGTCTCAGGGTCGTAGCGGTGGCTGTAGAAAAGGTCCACATAGTCTATCTTCATGCGCCTGAGGCTCTGGTCGAGGCTTGCCATCAGATACTTGCGCGAGCCCCAGTTGCCATACGGCCCGGGCCACATGTCGTAGCCGGCCTTGGTGCTTATGAACAGCTCATCGCGGTAAGGACGGAAGTCATCGTCCATAAGCTGGCCCATGGTAAGCTCTGCCGAGCCGTAGGGCGGGCCGTAGTTGTTGGCCAGGTCGAAGTGTGTTATTCCGTGGTCGAAAGCGTATCGGGCAATTGCGCGGCTGCGCCCGTAATAGTCGATGCCCCCGAAATTATGCCAGAAGCCAAGACTCACCTTGGGCAGCAGCACCCCGCTGCGTCCGCAACGGTTGTATTCCATGCCGCCGGCATATCTCTTTTCGTCTGCAATATACTTTTCCATTGTCTTTATGTCTTTGCGTTAAGCACGGCAAACTTACTAAAAATATGCGAGAAAAACCCTTTTCCGGGAGTTATAAGAAGTTATAAGAAGTTAGCGGTAGTCAACGGTCGGGCCCCTGACTGCCACTTACCCGGCCATCCGTTCCTTCAGCCTCAGGCACGAGCACACCGCCCCGCACACCGTAAGGCAGCCCGCCAGGAGCATGGCGTCGTGGGGCGCCATGGGGCCGAACAGATGGAAGAGCATGGCCACGAGGGCCGCGCCGAGCGTCTGGCCGGTCAGGCGGGCCGTGGCCAGCATGCCGCTGGCGCTGCCGGCGCGCTGCGGCGGGGCCGAGCTTAGCAGCAGATGGTTGTTTGGCGACTGGAAGAACCCGAAGCCGGCACCGCACAGCATGAGCCTCCAAACAAGCCCGAAGTGGTCGGTGTCGGCCGGTATGAACGACAGCAGGAAGCACCCCACGCTGAGCATAGACAGGCCGATGCCGCCGAGTATGCCCGGATGTACGCGGCCCACGAGCCATCCCGCCAGCGGCGCCACGAAGATGATGGCCAGCGGCCACGACGTCATGAGCAGTCCGGTGCCCACGGCATTGTAGCCGAAAGTGGTGACAAGCATGAACGGCATGCCCACCATGACGAGCATCTGGGCGGTGAACGAGATGACGCTCGTGGCCACCGAGGTGGTGAAGATGGGTATCTTGAGCAGGTCGAGCGGCAGCATGGGGTACTTCTTGCCTACCTGCATGCGCACGTAGACAAAGCCCACGGCCACCATGGCCACTGCCCCCAGCAGCACAATGAGCGGCTCGACGTCGTGAGAGTATGCCTCGACGCAGCCTATGAACAGTCCGAACGTGGCGGCGTTGAGCACGGCCTCGCGCCAGTTGAACGTCCTGCCGACCACGCGCACGGGGTTGTCGGGCAGATGCTTGCGGGCCATGACAAACGTAAGTATGCCCACCGGCACGTTGATGGCAAACAGCCACGGCCATGGCGCCACGGCCAGGATGGCGGCCGAGAGCGTAGGCCCGGCCACCGAGGCTATGGCCACGACGGTGGCGTTGAGCCCAACCCCCTCGCCCAGGCGGCGCTTGGGGTAGATGAGCTTGACCATCGACGTGTTCACGCTCATCATCATCGCTGCCCCGACTCCCTGCACCACGCGGGCAATGACAAGCATGGCGAACGACGGCGAGAGCGCGCACAGCAGCGAACCGAACGTGAACACCACTATGCCGCGCACGTAAACCTGCTTGTAACCCCACAGCTCGCCCATCGAGGCAAACGGAAGCAGGAGCATCATCACCGCCAGCTGGAAGGCGTTGACTATCCAGATGGAGTCTTCCGAAGCCACCCCGAGCTGCGAGGCCATGCTCGGCAGGGCCACGTTGCATATCGTACCGTCGAGCACGGCAAGGAAAAGGCCGCAGAACGTGGCCGCCATGGCGTAGTAGATGCGTGGGCGGTGCAAACCGTCCCATTCGAGGTTGCCCTCTATGCGCAGCCTGCCCTGGCCGTCAGACCCTGCTTTTGTGTTTTCTTTGTCCATAACCTCACTTTTTTATATCTACAATCCTAAATACCGTGCAAAATTATAAAGAAAGCCCAACACACACAAACAAATTGACTGGAAAGAAAGGTTTGACGATCCACCGAGCACGGAGCACTGATAGACTGAGGGCCGCCAAACCTACCGCATGGCCGCGGCCCGGGCCCCCTCTGCTTGCCCCGGCATCCGGGCCTGTGTGCCGTTAAAATCCCAAACGACCCGTATGGCATTTCAATTCGGCCCGTTTCACGCTGCAAAACGGGCCGAATTGCAACCCCAAAACGGCCGTTTTGCAAGACACCTTCGGCGGAGGCAGCAGGCAATGGGGCATTTTGTAAAAAGCATTTACCGCCATAGTAGGGTCACACCACGTATGCAACGGCAATCAACGGAGTTTTTCCCGATGTTTTTTTCAATACATCCCGACACTAAGGGCAATACTCGCCAACATAAAACGAAGCTTTTGTTAAATAGAAAAACAGAACATATTATAACGTGAATTCGACGAATTCAAAACAAAGCAAGCTGTGTGTCAAATGTACGTTGTACATTGATACACGGCTTTTTGGGAAACATGCAGT
>OCHK01000133.1_pt1 | contig 105440 bp, 119 predicted proteins | sample 1538551 | NCBI WGS metagenome assembly OCHK01 (sample SAMN04571707, study PRJEB22368) | human gut metagenome | biome: human gut; material: stool | host: Homo sapiens | place: Luxembourg | collected 2012-08-31
GAGAGAGAGCAGGGAATTACAATTGACGTAGCTTACAGATATTTCACAACAGATAACAGAAGCTTTATCGTTGCTGATACTCCGGGACATGAGGAGTACACACGTAACATGGCTGTAGGTGCTTCATTTGCAGACCTCGCGGTAATCCTTATTGATGCCAAGCAGGGTGTTCTCGTTCAGACAAGACGACATGCAAGAATATGTGCACTTATGGGTATTAAGTACTTTGTATTCGCGGTTAATAAGATGGATCTTGTCGGATATGATGAGAACAGATTCAATGAGATTAAAAAACAGGTTGAAGAGCTTGCAGATGAACTTAAGCTTGAGAGCATCTACATTATTCCAGTATCGGCTACAGAAGGTGACAACGTAACAACGAAGTCAGAGAACATACCTTGGTATAAGGGAGAGGCGCTTCTTCCATATCTTGAGAATATCGATGTTACCGAGAAGAAGCAGGAAGAGGGCTTCTACATGCCTGTACAGAGAGTATGCCGTCCTGACCATACATACAGAGGCTTCCAGGGGCAGATTGAATCAGGAGAGATTAAGATAGGTGATGAGATTATAACACTTCCAAGCAATGAGCGCGCTCATGTTAAGAGCATTCTTGTAGGTGACAGGGACTCAGACCATGCATTCATGGGTCAGCCTGTTACAATCCAGCTCGACAGGGAAGTGGATGTATCAAGAGGCTGTGTGCTTGCTTCGGGTAATAAGCTTCCTATAAGCAAATCATTTACAGCTACAATCCTGTGGATGGATGACAAGGAGCTTACACCGGGAACAGACTACATCGTAAAGCTCGGTACTAAGCAGATGCCTGCAATTCTTAAGAATATCCAGTATAAGATTGATGTTAATACAGGCGCATATATTCCTGCCAATAGCCTTAAGAAGAATGAGATAGCAGTATGTGATATCTCTCTTCAGGAAGAAATTGTACTCGATGAGTTCAAGAAGCATAAGACACTCGGAGAGCTTATACTTATAGACAGAATTACCAACATGACATCAGCATGTGGCGTAGTCGAGAAGCCTTCTGTAGATGACAGCAGGGATCTTAAGACTGCATTTGTATATGGTTCGCTTAAGGCAAATGGTGATATCTTTGAGGAGTTCTACTACAATCTTGACAGTATGACAATCAACAAGGTAAGACCTTCAGGAAGAACATATACGGTTGGTGACGAGATTCCTGTTAATGGTGAGAGCTACAGCTATCCTGACAGCTTTGACGTTGTTGTGCTCCGTGACAAGGTTGCCGTCCGGGTTCGTGACCGTAAAGTTGAGAGTATCGGAGAGCTTGCGGATTACAAGTATTCAGGAGTACCTGTGATTAACGGACGAGGCTTTGCGGTTAAAGTTAATGATGAAGCTTCATATGCTGCATTCGCAGAGGAGCTTGCACAGCAGAAGGACAGCATAAGCAGCGGGTTCTTCAATAAGTGGCTCACATTTGAGACATACAGAAAGATAGTATTTAAGGACGAAATCTGGAACTAAGTGTGTGTTGCCTTCTTCCGGCTGTGTGGCGGAGAATGAAGCTGCAAGAAGTCTTAAAAAGGGCGGTAATGCTGACAGACCGAAGAAGGTGACAGAATGACAGAACATATACACAGGTGAATGGTATATACCGCAATGTTGAAAGTGTGGTTATATAGTGTGCTGATTCCCTGCATGAAGGGTAAGATGGGGATTATTACGTGAAAAGGTAATAAGTCCCCTCTTCGTCGTGAAGTTCGCGGCATTGTGCGTGAAATACGTCTTCAAGTATGTGGCTTTCTATGCAGCCGGCGGGAGTGCCGCCGAATACAATCTCAGAATTATTCATTACAATTATCTTATCAGATATGGACAGTGCTTTTGATATATCGTGGAGGACGAGCAGAATCGTCTTCCCTTTTTCTTTCAGCTCGAGAATCATATTATAAAATATGCGCTGTCCTTCAATATCAAGGTATGTTGTAGGTTCATCAAGAATGATGGTGTCACAGTCCTGCGCCAGTATCATTGCAAAGAACACGCGCTGCCTGATTCCGCCTGACAGTGTATTGGCATACATATCTTTGTACTTATCTATCCCTGTAAAATGCATAACTTCATCTACAATCCTGATATCCTCGGCTGACTTTTTGCGTGCAAATCCCAGATGAGGGAAGCGCCCGTGCTCAACAAGAGTCTTTACCGGGAGAGCAGGAATTATCTGCCTTATCTGTGGAAGAAATGCGATAAGCCGGGCGCGTTCTTTGTATGAAAGCTTCAATATATCAGTGTCATCAAGTAGTATTCTTCCGCCTGTTACGTCTGAGCTTCCGTTTATTGATGATATGAGCGTTGTCTTGCCGCAGCCGTTAGGACCGAGAATTGTCGTTATGCACCCTGTAGGAATCTGTTCGGTGATTCCGTGTAATATCTCTTCGTGCCTGTATGATACATTCAGATTGTCGAATCTAAGCATTTATTCTACGTCCTCCTTTCCTGCGCAGAAGCAGATATAAAAAGAACGGACCGCCGACAAAGGACATGATTATTCCTGCCGGAAGTTCATAAGGAGCAGCGATTACGCGGCCTGCAAGGTCACACAGAATAACAAATACTGCGCCAAGAAGCGCACTGCATGGCAGCAGTATGCGCGCATCATTGCCGAACAGCCTGCGTCCGATGTGCGGTACAATAAGACCTACAAAGCTCAGAAGCCCTGCATAGCTTACAACACAGCCTGCCATGATACTTGAGAGCGTAAGCAGGATAAAACGTGTTACTGTAACATTAAGTCCAAGAGAACGTGCAATGTCTTCTCCCAGATTGAGAATATTGATGGCACGTCCAAAAAACATAGCTATTATTACCGCTGCAATAATTCCTATAGCGGGAAGTCTTATGGCACGGGCTGTAACACCGTTAAGCGTGCCTATCATAAAAGTTGTAATATTAAGAGTTATCTCGTTATCAATAAGCTTTATTGTATTAATTCCCGCGCCGAGAAGGGAGGATATAGTTATACCTGCAAGAATAATGGTTGTTCTCGACTGGTCGCCCATGTATGCAATCGCAAATACAAGAAGTGTCGTTATAAGTGCTCCGGCAAATGCAAATACGGAAGAATAGGCTGCGCTTCCATGCATGATAAGAAGTCCGGCCATGACGGCAAAGCCCGCACCTGAATTCACACCTATTGTATTAGGGCTTGCAAGTGAGTTATTCATAACACTCTGAAGGATTACGCCTGCACACGAAAGCCCCATTCCCGCAATAAGAGCTGCAAACATGCGTGGCAGCCTTATGCCGTATATAAGAACGGAAGCAACAGAAGATGCATCGCGTCCGGTCAGGCACGATATAACCTCACCCGGCTCAAGCCTTACACTTCCAAGGAGAATACTCAGGAACATAGATATAAGCAGAATAAAAATCAGCAAAATAAATATAGATAGCTTTTTGTGTTTTGTATTAAATATCATATGAAATATATCCTTTCAAACTGCATTTTATCATATAAAAAAGCATAGCACAAGAAGACCGTAATAAAAAAATATTACCCTCAAACGCCCTGTTTATGCTAATTCATACTAAAATAATATAAATTATATGAATTTGTAGTTGACAATTGGAAAAATAAGTGTATGATATTTATCATAGTAATTTGATAGGATTTATATAAAAAGGGGCATCACATGAGATTTAATACTGCATTACTGCATGGTGACTTCAGAGGAGATAAGGCAACGGGAGCCACGCTTACTCCTATATATCAGTCAAGTGCATTTGAACATGATTCAGCAGTCAAGCTGGAGAAAATATTTCATAATCAGGCTCCGGGATTCTCATATACGAGAATAAGCAACCCGACAGTTGATGCATTCGAGAAGAGAATGACGGCATTGGAGGGAGGCATTGCCAGCGTGGCATGTGCGTCAGGTATGGCAGCCCTGTATAATGCGTTTTTCAATATATTAAGAGCCGGCGATGAGATAGTATCAAGTGCCAGCCTGTATGGCGGAAGCATTGATCTGTTCAGGGATCTTGAAAGCTTTGGAATAACAACAAGATACGTTGAGAATAACAATCTTGAGGAATTCAGGGCAGCAACGAATGAGCATACAAGGCTTTATTTTGCGGAGACGATAGGTAATCCAAGACTTGATGTTACTGATATAGAAGCACTTGCCAAGCTTGCACATGATAACGGTGTGCCGCTTATTATGGATAATACCGTTGCGACGGCATATCTGGTACAGCCTCTTAAGCTTGGTGCCGATGTGGTAGTCAATTCAACATCCAAGTATATCAATGCAAACAGCAGCGCGATATCAGGTGTGATTACCGATGCGGGAAGATTTAAGTGGGATGAAGACAGATATCCGGGAATGAAGGAATTTAAGAAGTTTGGTCCATTTGCATATACGGCGAAGCTTCGTAACGGATTATTCAGGAATACAGGTGCATGTCTGTCACCGCAGAACGCATTCTACAACAGTCTGGGAATGGAGACTCTGGGACTTCGAATGGAGCGTGTTTGCAGCAATGCGGCAAAGCTTGCACAGTTCTTTACTGAGAATTATAAGGATATAACAGTTAATTACCCCGGACTTACAGACAGCAGATGGCATGATATAGCAGCAAAGCAGTTTGGTGATAACGGTTACGGCGGAATAATCACGATAAGGACAGGAAGTAAGGAAAAAGCGTTCGGTATAATAGATGCGCTTAAGCTTCCACTGATAGTTTCCAATATCGGCGATACAAAGACACTTGTAATCCATCCTGAATCGACGCTTAACGTACACAGCAGTGAAGAGGAGAAGAAGACAGCAGGCGTATTTGATGACCTGATAAGAATAAGTGTCGGCATCGAGGATATCGAAGATTTGATTGAGGATTTCAGACAGGCAGTTGATTCAGTTGAGAATCTGTAGAATACAGAACAAATCCGATACAACATATTAATATTTATGACATGGAGGATACAACAATGGCTAACATTGATTATGCAGCATTAAAAAAAGGCGGTTTCATGAGACAGAAGCAGAAAGGCTATTTCTCTCTGAGACTTCAGACTGTCGGAGGTAATCTTACTGCGGAGAATATAAAGACTGTTGCAGAAGTAGCAGAAAAATATGGCAAGGGCTATATTCACATGACATCAAGACAGGGCATTGAGATTCCTTTCATTAATTTTAAGGATATTGAAGAGGTTCGCAGCAAGCTTGCAGACGGAGGTGTTAATCCGGGAGTATGCGGCCCGAGAGTAAGAACCATAACAGCATGTCAGGGACGTGAGATCTGTCCGAGCGGCTGTATTGATACATATGAGCTTGCCAAGAAGCTTGATGAGCATTATTTCGGAAGGGAGCTTCCGCATAAGTTCAAGTTCGGTGTTACAGGATGTCAGAATAACTGCCTTAAGGCTGAGGAGAATGATATCGGTATCAAGGGTGGAATGGAAGTAAACTGGGTCTCAGACAAATGTATCAACTGCGGTGTGTGTGAAAAGGCATGCCGTGAGCAGGCAATAACATTTACAGGGAGCGAGATAATTCTGGATAAGTCAAAGTGCAATAACTGTGGACGCTGTGCTAAGGCATGTCCTACAGATGCATGGGATACTGAGAGCGGATTCATCGTATCGTTCGGTGGTCTGTTTGGTAACAGGATTTACAAGGGTGAGCAGCTTCTTCCTATGATTAAGGATGAAGAGACACTTTTCAGGGTAACAGATGCAGCAATCGGATTCTTTGAGGAGAATGCTAATCCGGGTGAGAGATTCAGACTCCTTCTCCAGCGTGTGGGTGAAGATGAATTCAGAAAGAGAATACAGGCAGCATACGAAGGAAAGTAATCTGAAAAGCTGTGCATATACACAGGCTTGTATGCCGGAAAAGGCAGGAAAGGAGAATATATGGAAATAGCAGGAATTAAGATAGATGATCAGGTTGATATAACAGATAAGGTATGCCCGCTTACATTTGTAAAGGCGAAGGTTGCTCTTGATGAGCTTGAGGACGGCGAGGTTATTGCAATCCGAATGAATGACGGCGAGCCGGTACAGAATGTTCCGAGAAGCATTAAGGAAGAGGGACATCAGATACTTAAGCTGGTTAATAATGAGGATGGCACATATAATCTGATAGTTAAAAAGGTTGATGACGAAGCATAAGAGAGGTACATATGGCAGCTAGAGTAAGTAAAGCAGATTTTGATGATAAGGTGCTCGGAAGCTCACTTCCGGTTCTGGTTGATTTTTATTCAGACAGTTGTGTGCCATGCAAGAGAATGTCTCCTGTAGTAGGTGATGTTGAGGATGAGAGAGAAGGCAGCCTGTCAGTGTATAAAGTCAATATTAATTTTGATACAGAGCTTGCAGAACAGTATGACGTACAGTCAGTTCCTACACTGCTGCTGTTTAAGGGCGGGGCAGAGGTTGCAAGACAGTCAGGTGCAGTAAGAAAAGATGCACTGGATGCATGGATAGATGACAATGTTAAATAAACATACGAGGTATTAAGCATACATGGTATGTTAAGCGCACTTCATTTTAGCGCACAAATAAAGCAAAATATTAAGCCGCAGAGGCAGAAATGAGGAGATTATGAAGATCACAGTTTCAGGAACAGCAAAAGAAGTAAAAGACGGACTTACATTACCGGAGCTTATCGAACTTGAGAATGTTGAGCAGCCTGAGTATGTTACAGTATCAATTAATGAGGAATTTGTTGCAAGTGCAGATAAGGACAGCACAGTTCTTAAGGATGGTGACAGTGTAGAATTCCTTTACTTCATGGGAGGTGGAAGCTATGGCGTTAACTGATGAGCAGATTGAAAGATATTCAAGGCACATTATTCTCAAAGAGGTAGGTGCCAAGGGACAGAGAAAGCTTCTTAATGCCAAGGTACTTATAATAGGTGCCGGCGGACTTGGAGCACCTGCAGCAATGTATCTTGCGGCAGCAGGCGTAGGAACAATCGGAATCGTAGATGCCGATGAAGTGGACTTGAGCAATCTTCAGAGACAGATAATACATCAGACAGCAGATGTCGGCAAGGCGAAGGTTAAGTCTGCAAAAGAGACAATGAATGCAATGAATCCTGATGTGACTGTCAATACATACAGAGAATTTGTCACAAGTGAGAATATTATGGACCTTATCAGGGATTATGATTTTATAATTGACGGTACAGATAATTTCCCTGCAAAGTTCCTTATTAATGATGCCTGTGTAATGGCTAAGAAGCCTTTTTCACATGCAGGAATCATCAGATTCAAGGGTCAGCTTATGACCTATGTTCCTGGAGAAGGACCATGCTACCGTTGTGTATTCAAGAATCCACCACCAAAGGATGCAGTGCCTACATGCAAGCAGGCAGGCGTTATCGGCGCAATGGGCGGTGTTATCGGAAGTCTGCAGGCAATGGAGGCAATTAAGTATATTCTTGGAGTTGGAAAGCTTCTTACAGGATACCTTCTTACTTATGATGCAATTAATCAGGAATTCCATAAGATTAAGCTGCCATCAGATACATCAGGATGCGCAGTATGCGGTGACCACCCTACAATTACAGAGCTTATCGATTATGAGCAGGTAGAGTGCACAGACCACTAATGTGACAGCCTGCAGAAATGAGGTAATTCATGATATCAATGAAAAAGTCAGATTATGATCTGATTCTTGAACATGCAAAGTCTGTTGTGCCTGAAGAGGCATGCGGACTCATTGCAGGAACAATAGATAATGGCAGTAAGACCGTTGGGAAGGTGTATATTCTTACCAATATTGACCATTCTAATGAGCATTTTACACTTGATCCGAAAGAACAGCTTGCGGCAGTTAAAGATATGAGAGCATCAGGTCTTGTTCCGCTCGGTAACTGGCATTCTCATCCGGAGTCTCCGTCAAGACCTTCAGAAGAAGATAAGAGACTTGCGTATGACAGCAAGGCAAGCTATATGATTCTGTCACTTATGGATGCCGGTAATCCGGTACTTAATTCATTCCACATTGAAGGAAATGAATCAACGAAGGAAGAGCTTGTTATATGTTAGATGTTATTATTATAGGCAGTGGCCCGGCAGGGCTTACAGCCTCAATATATGCAAAGCGTGCAGGACTTAATGCAGTTGTTGTTGAAAAAGAATATATGGGTACAGGCCAGATAGCCGACAGCAGCAGAGTTGATAATTATCCGGGAATGCCCGGAGTAGACGGATATTCTCTTGGAGAGAGCTTCCGCAGCCATGCAGAATCACTTGGCGTGGAATTCATTGAAAGAGAGATTGTAAAGCTTGATAACAGCAAAGGCAGCTGGGTATGCACATGCGATGACGGAAGTACACTTGAAGCTCAGACAGTACTCTATGCGGCAGGATGCAGGCATCGCAGTCTTGGAATAGACTCCGAAAGTGTATTTCAGGGAAAAGGTGTTTCTTACTGTGCAGTCTGCGATGGGGCATTTTACAGGGATAAAAATGTGGCAGTAGTTGGAGGTGGAGACACAGCGCTTGATGATGCACTGTACCTTTCTGATATATGCCGTAAAGTATATCTTATCCACAGACGTGACGGCTTCCGCGGTTCGGCATCAACACTTGCCAGGCTTAAGGAAAAGGCAGATGTCGAGATTATAACCAATGCAAGGATAGAGCAGATTACGGGTGATAAAAAGGTGTCAGGTGCAGACTTAAGCAATGGTGCCCATGTTGATATTGACGGAATCTTTGTTGCTGTTGGCATGATTCCGCAGACTTCACTGCTTGAAGGCTTTGATGTGCTGGATGACAGCGGATATGTTGTTGCAGGAGAAGATGGTGTAACATCATGCAGTGGGCTTTTTGCTGCAGGTGATGCAAGAACCAAGAATCTCAGACAGGTAATAACTGCGGCTTCGGATGGTGCCAATGCCATGTACTCAGTCATGCATATGTTGTCAAAATAGACAAAAATAACGTCAAAATTTCTTAAAATTTGGTTAATCTGTTTAGCAACTAGGCGCTATAATATACGCGTAACAAGAAAAAGCAATACTTAACAAAACCTGCCTATAGCGATATGGTGTACAGCCATAAGATATAAGTTGAAGGCTGCTAAGCAAATCAGATTTTTGGAGGAAAAGGTAAATGAATACTTTAAAAGCTGAAAAGAGAAGTTTGGATGTTAAGGCAAAGAGATTAAGACGCGAAGGATTTGTTACGGGCAATGTATTTGGCAGAGAATTAGCAGAGTCAATACCTGTAAAGATGCAGAAGGTTGATGTGGAGCGTATGATGAAGACAGACCATAAGGGCAGTCAGATTATGCTTGATGTTGACGGAGAACAGTATGATGTTCTTATTAAGGATATTGCATTTAATCCACTCAAGGGTATAGTCGAGGAGATTAGTTTTCAGGCATTGGTAAGCAATGAGATGGTACATTCTGTAGCTGAGGTAATACTGGTTAACCATGATAAGGTTGCCGAAGGTGTCGTACAGCAGCTCCTGAATGAAGTTTCATATAAGGCATATCCGTCAGCAATCGTAGATTCAGTTAAGGTTGATGTAAGCCAGATGAAGATTGGTGATACAATCAGAGTTAAGGATCTTGATATTGCAGCTGATAAGGATGTAGAGATCCATACAGATCTCGAAGCTCCTGTTGTAACGGTAACAGCAGTTCATAATGATGTTCCTGAGACAGATGAAGAATCAGCAGACGGTGAGGCAGCAGCAGAATAACCGGAACAAAAGCAGTAGATTGTTCTGTATGCATTATTAGAACTTAATATGTAGTATTATAAAGGCGGCATTACTCCGGCAGAATTGTTGGAGGTGCCGCTTTTTGCTTGAAAATATGGCATAATTAGGATATAATTCAACATATTAGCGGACAAATACATAAAGAAAAGGAACAGGAAAAATGGCTAACATGAATATGGATTTTCCACCACAGGTAGTGGAAGGCAACATAAGGGCAGAAGTTGACAGAGTTAACATGCCTTTTGTAAGGATGGTACTTCTTGGAATATTTGCAGGAATGTTTATTGCCGGAGGCGCTGCAGCAAGCAGTGTGGCAATGCATGCGATAAGTAACGTAGGACTGGCAAGGCTTCTGGGCGGCGTAGTATTCCCGGTAGGGCTTATGATGATAGTATTTATCGGTGGAGAACTTTTTACCGGTGACTGCCTTCTGATACTTGGCTTTATTGATAAGAGATATAAGGTTACTGCAATGATAAGGGTTCTTGTTGTTGTATACATAAGCAATCTTATAGGAGCGATGGTGATAGCACTTCTTGTATCGCTCAGCGGTCAGTACAATTACACTGACGGACTTCTTGGAGCGTATACAATCAAGGTTGCGATGGGGAAGGTTAATATGTCATTCGGGCAGGCATTCTGTTCGGGAATTATGTGCAACATATTTGTGTGTGCTGCGGTACTTATGGCAGCGGCAGCCAAGGATATCGCAGGCAAGGTATGGGCTATATTCTTTCCGATAATGGCATTTGTTGTAAGCGGATATGAGCACTGCGTAGCCAATATGTATTATATTCCGGCAGGAATATTCGCACTGGGCAATGAAAAGTATGCAGCCAGGGCAGCAGCGGAGTACGGATACACATATGAGCAGATGTCGGTTGTTGACTGGAAGCACTTCTTTATTAACAGCTCAATTCCTGTAACTCTTGGCAATATTGTCGGAGGCATGCTTTTTGTAGGAGTAATTCTTTATCTTATATATGGTAAGAATATCCGGCATGATTCAACACCGGCATCACTTAAAAAGGAAGCAAAGTAACATCAGGATTACAAAATATAATTAGAATGTGCAGACGAGAATGCACGGAATGGAGGCAGATATGAATTCTAACAAAGGATCCAGAATAGCAAAGGCAGTTGCACCGGCAATAGTTGTCCTCACAGTTATGATATTGTGGCAGGTGATTGTGTTAGAGCTTCTTGAGAAAGGAATTATTAACACACTTATTGCATTCATACTTCAGACAGTATTAATCGCAGCAGTAGCAATTCTTGTAATTCTTATGGCTAAGTCAATTGTCGACCAGATTAAGGCAGCATCTGACGGAACAGGACAGGCAGAGAACAGTAAGTTTGCACAGAAAGCAGATAAGCTTGCAAGACGTGATGACAGCCTTGGTGAATTAGTCAGGACAATAAGAAAAGCAGCATCATCATTTGCGGGGATTGTAGGAGGAATCAATGTCGCAACTAAGGAACTCGGAGAAGTTTCTGAAGAGTTCAATGCAATATTTACGGACATGCAGAATTCTCTTGGAATGACTAATGAGTCAGTCAGCCTTATTGCAAAGAATACAATAGCACAGGCTGACAAGACTAACAGGATTAAGGACAGAATTGATGAGATAAGCCGGTCAATCAGCGGAATATCGGATAATGTCAATGCACTTACCGTAAGTGCAGATAAGATGGAAGAATGCAACAGCAATGCTGAAGAGATTATTAATAAGCTTATCGAGATAAGTGTCCAGTGTAAGGAAGCAATTGAGGATGTAAGAAAGCAGGCAGATCTTACTAATCAGTCTGCACAGCAGATTCAGACGGTTACAGAGATAATAGCGGATATATCGAGCCAGACCAATCTCCTTGCACTTAATGCTTCGATTGAAGCAGCAAGAGCGGGAGAGAACGGTAAGGGCTTTGCGGTAGTTGCAGAACAGATAAGGGTTCTTGCAGACCAGTCAAGAGAGTCAACGCAGAAGATTAATACACTTGTTACTGATCTTATCGGTAATTCAGATGTCAGCGTACAGATAACGGAGAGAGTATCAGAGGCTGTTGTGGAGCAGAACAATAAGATTAAAGAGACGGAAGAGATATTCAAGACACTGAATAACGAGGTAGGACAGGTTGGCAATGCAATATCAGGAATCGGAACTGAGGTTAATGACCTTAAGAACAGCAGTGACGAGATTGGTGCGGGTATTGAGTCACTTACTGAATTTGCTGATCAGAATGCTGAGAGTGCAAAGATAACAACAGATAAGATGGAAGACCTCAAGAAGACAGTAGACGGATGCACACAGGCAACAGATAAGGTAGTAAGTGTATCTGAGCGCCTTGTAAGTTTTGTTAAGGATGCAGAGAACGCAGGTTCCAGAGTTACACAGGTAAGAAAGAATCTGAAGTAAAGCAGGAATAATAGAATATCCCCATGTGTGGTGAAGCTAAGCAGAATGTTAAGCCACACATGGGGATATTTTTTATACTAATCTCAATTCCGAAGGCACAAAGTGCCGTAAGAGCCGCGAGCCGGATGTCAGATATGGCTCTGCGAAATTTATGCCTTTTCTTTGCGGCTCTTTGAAAATGTAATGAACATTATCAATCCTACAAGAATTACAGCGAATGCCATCCATCCGATGAGAACGGGAAGAGTTCTTGATGAGAATGTATCGTAGTAACCTTTGAGATAGATAAATATGATTATTGCCGGCAGTATGTAGCTCATGTAAGTACGAAGTGCAGAGGCACCTGAAAGCTTAAGTCCCTTACCGGTATCGGCCTCACTGATGAAGCTGTTCCAGCCCCATCCATTGCTGCGTGTACAGAAGAGCACGAATACGAGGCTTCCGAGAGGAAGAAGATTATATGAAACAAGAAAATCTTCAAGGTCCATTAATGTTGAACCGTCTCCAAGCGGCTGAAATCCTGATAATATGTTAAAGCCAAGTACAGCAGGCATTGAGAGTATTATTATAAGTACAATATTGAAACAGACTGCTTTGCGGCGTTCCCATCCACCCATATCAATGAAGAAGGATATAATATTTTCAAATACAGCGATAATTGTTGATAATGCTGCAAATGACATAAATATGAAGAAAGAACAGCCCCATATATTACCGCCTGCCATATTGTCGAATACGTTAGGCAGTGTAATAAATAGAAGAGACGGACCGGCACCCGGCTGTACACCATAGGCAAAGCATGCCGGAATAATTATAAAGCCTGCCATAAGTGCAACAAATGTATCGAGCAGAACGATATTTATTGATTCACCAAGCAGTGTGCGTTCCTTATTGAGGTAGCTTCCGAATATTGCCATGGCACCGATACCGATACTAAGTGTAAAGAATGCATGTGACATTGCGGCAAATACAACATTGCCGATGCCGGCTTCCTTTACAAGCTGGAAATCAGGTACGAGATAGAACTTAACGCCCGCACCTGCGCCCGGAAGCACAAGTGAATGAATGGCAAGGATAAGCATGAGCACCATGAGAATCGTCATCATTACCTTTGTAATCTTTTCAACACCCTTCTGGAGACCGAGGGCACATACACCAAATGAAAGAAGTACTGTAATTATCATCCAGAATGTCATCTCACCCGGAGATGCAAGCATTGCTGAAAATGTATCTGCAACTGCTGAAGGAGTGACATTGGTAAGCTGTCCGGAAGCTGTCTTGAATACATATCCTATCATCCATCCGCCGACCATTGTGTAGAACATCATAAGCAGATAACAGCCGAGTATGCTGATCCACTTAAGCCAGTGCCAGCGTGAACCTTTTGCTTCAAGTATGTCAAATGCAACAGCCATGCCGTGACCGCTTCCGCGTCCTACCGCAAATTCACATATTATAATCGGGAGACCGAGTATAGCAAGAAATACAAGATAAATGGCGATAAATGCCGCACCCCCGTATTGTCCGCAGATATACGGGAACTTCCACACATTGCCAAGACCGATGGCGCATCCTGCTGATACGAGGATGAAACCAAGTCTTGAACTGAAATTTTCTCTTGATGTCATAATTAATTTCCTTTCCTGATTTTTGCAAATGCTGTATAGATTATTATTCCGACAAGCAGGAGTGCAAATATCATCCAGCCTGTAAGTACTGCCGTACCCTGTCCGGCAAATGTATCGTAGTAGCCCTTGAGGTAGATGACTACGATAATAAGCGGAAGTATGTAAGTCATGTAAAATCTTATCCATACAGGAAATTTCATTCCGAGTCCTGTGTTAGCTTCGGTAATAAAGCTGTTCCAGCCCCACCCGTTGTTATGTGTACAGAACAGCACGCTCATGAGGCTTCCGAGAGGAAGGAGATTGTACGATACAAGGAAATCTTCAAGATCCATTATCGTAGAGTTGGCTCCAATCGGCTGAATTCCTGACAGAACATTATATCCGAGTACTGCCGGAATTGATAATATTATTATAAGTATAATATTGAACTTAACGGCCTGTGAACGTGTCCATCCGCCAAGATCTATATAGAATGATATTATACTTTCAAATACTGCAATTATCGTTGAAAGTGCAGCAAATGACATAAATATAAAGAAAGCACATCCCCAGATTCTGCCTCCTGCCATGTGATTGAACACATTAGGCAGTGTAATGAACAGAAGTGAAGGACCGGCATCAGGCTGTACACCGTATGCAAAGCATGCCGGAATAATGATAAAGCCTGCTGTAAGAGCAACAAATGTGTCAAGAAGCACAACATTTATTGATTCACTTAACAGACTGCGCTCTTTGTTAAGGTAGCTTCCGAATATCTCCATTGAACCGATACCTACGCTGAGTGTGAAGAATGCGTGTGACATTGCCGCAAATACAACATTGCCGATTCCGTGATCTTTCATATTATTAAAATCAGGAACAAGATAGAATCTTACACCCTCTGACGCACCCGGAAGCACAAGGGAGTGCAGCGCAAGTACTATCATAATAACAATAAGAATCATCATCATCACTTTTGTGATTTTCTCTACTCCGTTCTGAAGACCAAGCGCACATATTCCAAATGAAATAACAACGGCTGCAATCATCCATCCGGTCATCTGTACAGGTGACTGGAGCATGTCTGAGAAGGAACCGGCAATCTGTACCGTGTCAAGTCCGACAATCTGACCGGAAACATATTTCCACATATAGCACAGCATCCATCCGCCGACAAGTGTGTAGAACATCATAAGAAGATATGAACCTGCCATGCAGCCCCACTTAAGGCGGTGCCAGCGTGTCCCTTTCTTCTCGAGAGTATCAAGTGCGACGGCCATGCTTCCGCGGCTTGCGCGGCCTATGGTAAATTCGCACACTAAAATAGGAAGTCCCAGGATGGCAAGAAATACCAGATAGATAACTATAAATGCGGCACCCCCGTATTGGCCACAGATATAGGGAAACTTCCATACGTTTCCAAGACCTATGGCGCATCCGGCGGATACAAGGATGAAGCCAAGTCTTGATGCAAAGGTTTCTCTTTGTTTCATTGTTTTCCTCTTTCTAATACATTATTTACCCCTGACTATCGCAAACGATAGACAGCAATAATTAATGATACCATAAATTAAGAATTATTGGAAGATGAGAAAAGAGTGTGGATATTTAAGGTAAATAATAAAATAATATTAAAATAGCTGTGACACCTAATCAAACAAAGGATGTCATGGCTATTTTATTGTAATAATATATACGGGTATATAAATGATATAATCAATATAATCATATGAAAAAATATATATAATTAATTATCTGGTTGAGAAAAATTGTACAGAAATAAATACATGCTATTCACCTATTGACATAGTAGGTAAATAGGCGATACAATTCATATACGCAATAAATACCGCAAATGCGATTGGAGTAGAGTATGATGATATCGACTAAGGGCAGATATGCCCTGAGGGTTATGACTGATCTGGCGCAGCATGGAACGGGAGATTTTATTCCGTTGAAGGAAATATCGGCCAGACAGGGTATCTCCTTAAAATATCTGGAAAGTATAATGACTATACTGTCCAAGGGACATATGGTCAGGAGTGCAAGTGGCAAAGGCGGCGGTTACTGCCTGATAAAGTCACCGGCGGAATACAGGGTCGGAGATATACTCAGGCTGACTGAGGGCGACCTTGCACCGGTTGCATGTCTTGCTCCTGATACGAAGAAGTGCGACCTTACGAATGAGTGTTATACACTGCCGTTCTGGAAGGGACTTGGAGATGCGATTAATGAGTATCTTGACGGACATACGCTCGCAGATCTGGTGTCAGGCAGCAGTATGCAGCATTGTACTGCATCACACGACAATAATTAATAATATATAGCAGGAGGATTATATGGCTGGCAAATCATTATTAGAGGTAAAGAATTTACACGTTAACATCGAAGATAAAGAGATTCTTCATGGTGTTAACCTTACTATAGGTGAAGATGAGACGCATGTACTTATGGGGCCTAACGGAACCGGTAAGTCAACTCTCGGATATGCGGTTACGGGCAATCCAAGATATTCAATATCAGAAGGACAGATAATATTCAATGGCGAGGACATTACCAATATGCCTGTCAATGAGAGAGCTAAGAAGGGCATATTCCTTTCATTTCAGAATCCGCTGGAAGTACCCGGAGTTACACTGAGTGCATTTATCAGAAGCGCACTTGAGCAGAAGACAGGCAAGAGAGTACGCCTCTGGGATTATAAGAAGAAGCTTGCACAGACAATGGAACTTCTTTCAATGGATGAATCTTATGCAGAGAGAGATCTTAATGTCGGATTCTCAGGCGGTGAGAAGAAGAAGGCTGAGATTCTTCAGATGCTTATGCTTGAACCGTCACTTGCAATCCTTGATGAGACAGATTCAGGTCTTGATGTTGACGCTGTCCGCACAGTATCAAAGGGCATAAGCATTTACAAGGAGCAATGCAGGGGAAGCCTCCTTATTATAACACACAGTACACGAATCCTTGAGTCACTTCATGTTGATGTAACACATGTAATGGAAGAAGGAAAGATTGCAAGAGAAGGCGATGCATCACTCGTTGATGAGATTAATGAAAATGGATTTGAAGATATAAAGGCGTAAATAATATATAGAATATATAGTTGGGGCTTTTGCCCGGCATTATCTGATCTGATTATTGCAGATTATTATAATACGCTGGATTGGAGTATTGGAATGAAAGAAAAGAGTCATGTAGATGATATAGACAGAAGTGTCTATGATATCAGGGATGAAGAGCATGATGCTTATAGAATCGAAGCAGGACTTACACCTGAGATAGTTGATAAGATATCAAAAGAGAAGAATGACCCGGAATGGATGCATGAGTTCAGACTGAAGTCACTCGAGATATATAATGGCATGAAGATACCTGACTGGGGTCCTTCAATTGAAGGTCTTGATATGGAGCATATTGCAACGTATGTAAGACCTAACACAAAGATGCAGGGTGACTGGAAAGATGTGCCACAGGATATTAAGGATACATTTGAAAGACTTGGTATTCCGCAGGCTGAGAGGAAGTCACTTGCAGGTGTCGGTGCACAGTACGATTCAGAGCTTGTATACCACAATGTTAAGGATGAGGTTGCAGCACAGGGCGTAATCTATACTGATATGGAGAGTGCACTTAAGGGTGAATATGCCGATATGGTACATGAGTACTTTATGAAGCTTGTAACACCCAGAGACCATAAGTTCGCGGCACTTCACGGAGCGGTGTGGTCTGGCGGCTCATTTGTATATGTACCGAAGGGCGTTGATGTTTCAATACCTCTTCAGTCATATTTCAGACTTAATGCCAAGGGTGCAGGACAGTTTGAGCATACACTTATAATTGTTGATGAAGGAGCAAGCCTTCACTTTATCGAGGGATGTTCAGCACCTAAGTATAATGTTGCCAACCTGCATGCGGGATGCGTTGAGCTTTTCGTTAAAAAGGATGCAAAGCTCAGATACTCGACAATTGAGAACTGGTCTAAGAATATGTACAACCTTAATACAAAGCGTGCACTTGTAGAAGAGGGCGGTACGATTGAATGGGTGTCAGGCTCATTTGGTTCACATGTAAGTTATCTCTATCCTATGAGTATTCTCAAGGGAAGGGGTTCTAAGATGGAGTTCACCGGTGTAACATTCGCCGGTGAAGGACAGAACCTTGATACGGGTGCCAAGGTAATCCATGCGGCACCGGATACAAGTTCATATATGAATACACGTTCAATAAGCAAGAGCGGTGGAATAAGTACATTCCGAAGCAGTGTTGTTGTGCAGAAGAATGCATCTAATGCAAAGTCTGCGGTATCATGCCAGTCACTTATGCTTGATTCAGAGTCAAGGTCTGATACAATTCCGGCTATGGACATCCGTACTAAGGACGCGGCGGTCGGACATGAAGCCAAGATTGGAAGTATAAGTGATGATGCGGTGTTCTATCTTATGTCAAGAGGCATGAGTGAAGAGGATGCAAGAGCACTTATCGTAAGTGGATTCGCTGACAATGTTTCTAAGGAGCTGCCACTTGAGTATGCCGTTGAGATGAATAATCTTATACGTCTTGAGATGAAAGGAAGTATTGGCTGATATGACAAACAATGAAAATATAATTATCAACAGACTGCCTGCCAAGACATGGTACTGGCTTGATGTTAACGAAACAAAGCTTCCATGGGACAGAAGCAATACAGTTGAACTTGAATCACAGACGGTAACGGCAGCAAAAGCAGAGAAGCATGAGCCTGTGAGAATTCATGTTAATACAGTTGACGAATACAGTAATAAAAATATAAGGCTGGAAGCCATGACAGGCGGAGAGCTTACGGTATTCATGAATTATGGCACAAGGTATAATCTTGCGGTCCATACAGAGATTATTGCACATGAGAATTCGGTTGTGCGTCTTGTACAGACACAGCATACCGAAGAGAATGCCGTATTATATAACGAGATAAAGGGTGAATGTGCAAAAGGCGCTAGAGTTGAGCTTATTCAGGTATTTCTTGGCAAGGGCGATGTATACTCAGACAGCCGCTTTGAACTTTCAGGTGAGAAGAGCAGCCTGAAGGCTGATATAGGATATATAGGACAGCATGAGCAGAAAATAGACATCAATGTTGTTGCTAATCATACAGGCAGAGAGACGGAGAGTGAGATTAATGCCGGCGGAGCGCTTAAGGACGCATCTAAGAAGGTATTCAGAGGCACGATTGACTTTAAGAGGGGTGCCGTTAATGCTGTAGGCAATGAGCAGGAGACAGTGCTTATGCTTGGTGATGATGTGCAGAATAAGACGATTCCTCTTATACTGTGTGCTGAGGAAAATGTTGTAGGTAATCACGGAGCTACAATCGGTGAGCTTGATGATGATACGCTGTTTTACTTTGAAAGCAGGGGAATTGACAGGGAGCATGCAGAGAATATCATGGCAAGAGCTTCAATCGACAGGCTTTCAAGAATGACGGAGGATGAAGAAACACAGAATATCATAAGTGACGGTCTTAAGGAGGTGCTTGGATATGACGAATAATTCATATGACTATCGTCAGGACTTTCCGCTTCTTATGCAGGACAGGACAATATATATTGATAATGCGGCAACATCGCAGCGTCCGCAGTCCGTTATAGATGCGGAGATGGATTTTTACAGAAATCATAATGCCAATCCACTGCGCGGTTCATATCCGCTCAGCGTGGAGGCAACTGATATATATGAGAATGCAAGAGTTACTGTTAAGAATTTTATAAATGCATCCTCAACAGAAGAGATTATATTTACACGCAATACAACAGAAGGACTCAACCTTGTAGCATACAGCTATGGTCTTACTAATATCAGCGCCGGCGATGAGATAGTTGTCTCAATAATGGAGCATCACAGCAACCTTCTCCCATGGCAGATGGTATCAAGACAGACCGGTGCCGCTCTTAAGTTTATCGAGTGCGAGCAGGATGGAAGCGTTGATCTTGATAAGGTGGCCGCACTTATAACGGATAAGACAAAGCTTGTTGCAATGACACATGTATCTAATGTGCTCGGACGTGAGAATCCGATAGCAGAGGTGGCTGCACTTGCACATGCTAAGGGTGCGGTTATGGTAGTTGACGGAGCTCAGAGTACACCGCATATGGCAATTGATGTCAGGGCACTTGGGGCAGATTTCTTTGCATTCTCAGGTCACAAGCTTATGGGACCTATGGGAATCGGTGTCCTCTACGGACGCAGGGAACTGCTTGATAAGATGCCTCCGTTCTTATCAGGCGGAGAGATGATTGACTCAGTTACAAGAGACGGTGTCAAGTTTGCCGAGCTTCCGCATAAGTTTGAAGCCGGTACTGTCAATGCAGCAGGTGCAGCAGGGCTTGATGCTGCAATTAAGTATATTCAGTCGGTAGGATTTGATTATATGCAGGAGAGAGAACTTGCTGTTACCCGGCGTGCTCTTGAAGGAATGAAGAATATTCCGCATGTTCATATATTTGGTTCGGATAGGGCGGAAGAGCACACAGGCATTATTACATTTGCAATTGATAATGTACATCCGCATGATGTAAGTGAGGTGCTTATTGCCGACGGTATAGCAGTACGTGCCGGACATCACTGCGCACAGCCGCTGCTTGCATATCTTGGCGTTAATTCAACAACAAGAGCAAGCTTTATGTTCTATAATACTGAGGAAGAGGCTGATGCATTTGTTAAGAGTGTTGCAAGCGTAAGGGAGAGAATGGGATATGGAGAATAGAAGTTTTTATAACGAGATACTGACGGAGCACAACATACGTCCTGAATTCAAGCATGACCTTCCTGATGCGGATATCGTACTTGAAGGAGTTAATCCAAGCTGCGGAGATGATATATGGCTTAAGCTTAAGGTTGATGGTGATGTTATAACTGACGGAGCCTTTGTAGGCGACGGATGTGCAATATCACAGGCTTCTGCAGATATCATGCTTGGAATGGTTATCGGCAGGAAGAAGGAAGAGGCTCTTAAGATGGGCGAGATATTCATGAAGATGATAAAGGGCGAGGCAACAGAGGAGGAGATTGACAGCCTTGAAGAAGCTTCTGCACTTAAGGATATAGCTCATATGCCTGCCCGTGTAAAATGCGCGGTGCTCGGATGGAGAACTCTCAAGGAGGCCATTCAGGAGAACTGATATTATTCAGGGGAAAATGATTACAGAATAAGAAGCCCATATATATCAGACTACATTTAAATACGAACAATTTCTACAAATCTCCATAGAATAGTATAGAAAACAATATGGAGATTTTTTTATGGAAAGACAACAGATTTCACCATCAGCTCCGCTTGCTATGACATATGTGCCGTGGCAGGAATGGAACAGCCTGTTTGCTCTTGATGAAGCACTTCGCTGCGGTACGTTATTTAAAACTCTGTACAAACCATTTATGGGAGGTGGCAGGTAATATGATGAATTCTAATATGAACCGCCGCAACGTGCAGTACAGACAGGACCGCCAGCCGATGCCGCAGCCGGCAGTACAGCCACAGTGCCAGCCTTCATGCCAGACATGTCCGGGAACATGTAATGATGGCAGCATGATGACGGGGAATAATGGTAATCCCCAGATGATGCCTGCCGGCGGACCGGGACCTGAGAGAAGGCCGATGCCGGCACCTGACCATCAGACACTTATGAATGAGATATATCAGCTTGGCTTTGCAATTGTTGAGACAGTGCTTTATCTCGATACGCACCCGTCTGACGCTGATGCCCTTAACTATTATAATCAGATAAAGAGGCGCTACAGCCATGTCATGGAGATGTATTCAAGAGAATACGGACCGCTTCTTAATACAAATGTTATGAATGACAACTACTGGAGCTGGGTGGCAACACCTATGCCTTGGGAAGTGGAGGGCTGTTAGATATGTGGAATTATGAAAAAAGACTTGAATACCCTGTAAATATCAAGAATCCTGACCCGGCGATGGCAGCTATGGTAATAAGCCAGTACGGCGGCCCTGACGGTGAACTTGGAGCATCAATGCGATATCTGTCACAGAGATACACAATGCCATACAGGGAAGTGGCGGGAATATTGACTGATATAGGCACGGAAGAACCGGCGCCACAATGATAACTGTGGCTCTGCTGCTGGGATTGGAGGTCTTTTTTTACCTGATTTCAGAATCTGAACTTAATCTCTAGCCTGAACGGAGGAGAATACCATCCACCTCTTTTAGCCATATCTTTATAATTTATACCATAATCTGAACAATTGTCCGCCGTCAGCCTTACGGCACCCGGACGGGTATATATCATGTCATTTATTATCGCCTTAAGATACTGATTCTTAATCTCAGCACTTGCGGCAGGATTCTGCAATGCATTAAGTGCGTCACCAAACTTCGCTATACGCTCCCGGTAGTCAACCGGATCCGGCGAATCCTTTCTTGCCTGCTTAAGAGCACGTTCAATCTCTGCTTTATCTTCCTTGACCTGCTTATTGAGCTTATCGAATATAGCCCGCGGCATGCCTTCCATTGAGTATACTTCCCATTGCTTTACTTCCTTGGCTTCCAATGCAGCAAGCCGCGCCTCAAGGTCCGAGACAAGCGCTCTGTGTATATCCACTTCATTAGCATTATCATGCTTAACCTTAATCTTAAAATCATCTATGTAGGCAGTAAGCACCTTACAGATATAATCAATCAGCTCTTCATAGCCAATGCTTCCGCTCTTACAATGCCGCTGGTCATCACATGACAGACGCAGGCTGCCGCGCCCATCATGCCGCAGGCTCATGCTGTAGCCGCAGGAGCAGTGCAGGATAGATGCAAACACGTTGGACACCCTGGTATCGGGGCGGCACCGGTGGGAACGTCCCTGTCTGGCAAGTGCGGCGTGGAACAGCTCTTCACTTATGATAGCTTCATGGCGTCCATCGAATATAAGCATGTTCTCATTCCAAGGGCGTGTCTTATAGACCTCCTGATTATCAACAACAGTTATTGTCTTGCGCCGGTTCCATACAACCTTGCCGATGTAATGATAGTTGCGGAGAATATCCTTAATAACGGCAGGGTTCCAATGAGCATTGTGCAGCGGATGTATTCCAAGGCTGTCAAGGTGGTTGGCAATACGCTGTGCTCCCCAGTCTTTGTTGACATACAGCTCATATATAAGGCGCACTACGTCAGCCTGCTCCTTATTGACTGCAAGGGTAGGACAGTTCTTCTTGCCAATGCGGATTACAGCCCTGTCATATCCGTATGGAGGCTTTGAGCCGAGATAGTTACCCTCCTGAACAGACTGCAGGCGTCCACGCGCCTGTATCTTCTTAAAGTATTCAAGGTATTCGTTGCCACGCTTAAGCTCACGTTCAAATATATCACGGTCCCACTCATCCCTTAAGTCATATGTCTTCATGGGAGTTATTACCTGCGTGTTAGTGTATCTTAAGAGCTTCATAAGCCTTCCGGCATCTTCAAGGTCACCACGGCTCAGACGCTGCACATCAACAACAAGAACGGCACGTATATCCGGTGATTCAATGGCACGGAGCAGACGGAGCATCTCCGGGCGTCCGTCTATAGTCTCGGAGGATGCCACTTCCCTGTACACGTTGCAATCAGGTACCGGAGCACCGAAGTGATTAACTGCAAAGTCACGCAGCATGTGCTCATGCTTCTCAAGCACCTCTTCAATTGTCATGTTAGGGTCATCAGAACGGGACTTGCGAAGATACTGTATAACCTCTTCCGGTCTGAATGAGATATCATAACTGTTCATATTGCATCCTCCTTCTTAAAAGTATGAAAAAAGGGTATAAAAAATACGCCTACTTGCAAGCCGGGCGCATTATATGATACAATATGAAATGTGTTTGGGTATTGTATCAGGCTTTGGCTTGGTAGATATCGGTAAAGCTCTTGTGTTGGTAGCACAGGGGCTTTTATTATATTACCCTATTTGCTAATGTTCTACATATGAAAAAGCAACAGTTACTATTCTTCATCATCTTCATCATCAATAGAATATGAATTAGTATAATTCGAGTCAGATGAAAGTGATTGATGGTATTCACCGGCAATCATTGTTTTATTAAATTCTGCTGTTGGCTCTATTTCCTCAACTATTTTTTCAAGTTCATCTATAGATATCTTGAAAAATTCTTTGCGCATATTAACTTTATTTACACGTCTGTCATTAAGAATTTCATGCATTTTATTTTCAAGAGCAACAGCATCTTGAGAAAATATAAAGCTGTGTACATCGAATTTGAATGGAACACTCGCATTTCCTAGTTCATTGATTCTATCCTGAGGCTCAAGTCTACGTGTCATACCCACTTTAAAGATATCTTCACCAAAGGAACCTAAGTTACTGATTATATAAACAGTACCAGCCTTACCATTTTGCAGATTAGTAATTTCATCTTTTTTTACAACAACTTCGCCTAATTGTAATTGTAGTTCAAGAATCCTTGCTTTAAGTTTATCAATTTCGGATGAATCGGTTGCAGAAGATATAGTATCTTGTAATTTACTGATTTCGGTGTTGAACTTTTGTTCCTCTCGTAAAATACGTTTTTTCTCTTGTTCGAGGGCTTTGCGCTCTTCGGCTTCTTGGCGCATTTGTTCTTTAAGAGCCATTTGCTCTTGTTTAGCTTGTTCACGTTTAACATAGTAATTGTATTCTATTTTAACTGCATTAATAAAAAGATATTCGATTTCTCCTATGAACTTTGTAAGCGTTCCGGCAATAGTTTGATTGCCTTCACCAGCAATTTTGAGATATTTTGCAGAGATATTTTTTACATGTTCAATTGAAGTATCAAGTTTTTCATATTTTAATGCATATAAAACATTCTGTAATTCCGCTCTTAATGCTATAACCATTAAGTCATAAATTGATTTATTAGCTTTAGTAGTGTATCTATTTGAATATTGCTGCAGAAGATTGTCTATAAGTTTTTCGTTATCCCTATAAGCTTTTCTTAAACTCTTTACATCCATACAATGTAACTTAAGTGTTACTGATGGGGAAATTTCTTCAATATCTTCTAAATCTTTGGCGCTTAATAAGCAATTATTATAAGGAATTTGCAATGCTAAAAAGTTATCAAATGCATATGAACAACTTTTGTACAGTTCGTTGCAACGTGATATTTTATGTCGCTGAGAAGCAACAGACCTTTTTAGTTTGTCATCTTGTTGTTGCAGTTCACTTATTTCCGTCCTTAATTTATCGATTAAGACATTATTGCTTTGTATTTCATTATTAAGCAAAGCAAGATTTGCATTTGCATTACTTTCTGCAGATGCAATTTTTACGGCGGATTCTTGCTCCATTTGCTCAATCATTCTCTTTGTTTCTATATATTCAGTTGTACCAATTTCATCACAAGTTCTTCTCATTTCAGAATTTTCTTGTAACAATTGATTATTCTGAATAAGTGTCTGAGTAAATAGTTTTTGTTGTTGCTTATCATTTACAGCCTTTATGATAAGAAGAATAATACCTATAATAGGCGGAATGATAAGAAACCAAAATGCACATAAAAGTGCAATAAACCAAGTGCTTAAGTACCATTTGTTTTTTGTGTTCATAAGATTCTCCCTTTATTCTTTATGTGCTAAGGTTTCAATTAATCCGACGGATATTTTTTTATCAAAATCACCATTAATTATATGCGTCAATTCGTGACTATAAGTTTGCATGTTTTTTTCATATGATAGGTTAACATTCAAAACAATTGTGTAATAGTCATCAGATAAAATTGTAAATCCCCCAATTGAGTGCGGAAGATTACACATTACAGTTCGTACATTATCCAATTTCACACCTCCATTGTAGCATATTGAACATTCTATTTATTTGACATGCGCTCAATCATTTCTGCAACAAATTTGATATCTTCAGGCTTTACTTTCCTTGAAGCGTCAAATAATACTTTATACTCTGGGTTTTCAAAAAGGAACTGTGCAGCAGAGCTGGCATCTTTATTGTAATAATAATCAGGGGTAATCACTTGTGAGTAATCTTTTTTCCCAATCAAATAATTCATATCAACATTAAAATAGTCAGCGATTGCCTCAAGAATTTCAAAACTTGGTTCGCGTTCTCCGTTTTCGTACATACCTATAGTACTTCTTGACAGTTTTAAGGCATCAGCCATTTGTTGTTGAGTCAAGCCACTTTTTATTCGCAATGATTTAAATACATTTTTAAATTCGCCCATGTTTCACCTCCATGTTTACATAGTAATGATAACACATAACGTGGAAAAAATAAATATAAAAATTCCACAAAAAGCGTTGACACGTAACGTGACGAATGATATATTTTAATTATTCCACATAGCGTGACAACGGAGGTGATAAATTGGATACAACTAACATAGGGAGTAAATTGGTAAAACTACGCGGTAACAGAACACAAGAACAAGTCGCAAATGCTGTAGGAATAAGCGTGTCGGCATTATCTATGTATGAGTGTGGTGAAAGAATTCCAAGGGACCCTATAAAAATAAAGCTAGCACGGTACTATGGACAAAGTGTACAAGCTATTTTTTTTGATTAAGAACTCCACAAAAAGTGACATTTGTAAATCAGGAAGGAGGGCAAATGACATGGAGAACTGCAAAAATCTTGAAGAGCAGCGGTATAAGACTTTCGGATGCGCTGTATGGTGAGTAACACAGACAAGCTGTACCGCATAGGAGCAAAGTGTACATTAGACTATCTGTTCGAGACAGAAGAAGGGAGATGAGAGGATGAAAGTTGCAGTTGTCAAAGAAGAGAGCAGGAACTTTTTGCAAATAGGAACTGAATCTATAGAAGTGTCAGACTATAGTTTGAAAAGCTCTGCAGATGGTTCCACAGAGCTCTCAGTGACTATAAAAGGAAATGTCAATGTATTTGAGACATCAGCCAACCTAACAACGTAGAAGAAATTGCACCGGTAATCCAAGAATTTCTTTCCATGACAGCAGAAAACTTGGAGAGCATTCCCTTCTGGGCAGGAATCCGGTCATTAACAAGCATTTCAAGCAATGAAAGTAGCTGTTGTAAATCTTCTTTGTCAGGTGAATCGGAAGATAATACCTGTTCCTTCATTTGATTGATGGAATCGGAATAGTTTAATGAAGCATGAACCTGAGTACCAATGATAGAACCGGTGGCGGAACCTATATTGAAAACGGGTCCGGAGGTAAGTTCTTTTTTGCGGTGTTCGGCTTCCGTTTCTATAAAACAACGCAATTCATGGGGATGGCCTTGGAAGGTTGCAGTTTCTCTGTCGATGACGTAGAAACGGTCACCGCTTGGATTGGTGAGCAAATCACCAACTTGGACATCAGTGCAGGGAAGAAATCCTATATATCGCTTGCCGGTAGATTGTTCCCGGTTAATCATTCCTTGAACGGGAGTGACAGAACTATTGCTCCGGGCAATGGAATACATAGAACCGCTTAGTTTGATGATAGATTCTAAAGGATTACGCATCTAAATAAACCTCCTATTAACAATATAGGAGATTATACCACGGAAGCAACACAAACACAAAGCAGGAAGGAGGGTGAATGGCATGGAGAACTGCAAAAATCTTGAAGAGCAGAGAATTCAAATGGTATCGGAATTGAATAAAACGATAATCGGAATCTGCAAGGACATACAGGAGAGTGGCACAACATATCAGGAGCTACAGGCGCTTGCAGCATTGGTGGAAGCAAGCGCAAGAATTGATTTAAGCGGAAGTTATCAAAGTTGTCAAGTTGGCAATATAAGACTTTCAGATGCGCTGTATGGTGAGTAACACAGACAAGCTGTACCGCATAGGATACAGCAGAACATGAAAGGAGAACGGCATGGAGAGAGTAATAGAACTTGAAGGTTGTACTGTAGTGCTGAACACTCCGGATATATCAGATGAGGAGAGAGCTAAACGTCGCAAGGCATTTGAGGAGGCAACAGCGAGATTCCTTATCAGGGTTGAAGAGGAGACGAGCAGGAAATGATAGAAATTCACGAAGGCACTGCTGAAAGACTAAAAGTCAGAAGCAGAGAACAGAGCGGCGATTTGACATTAAGGATTGAAACTGAGGCAGAGAATCAGGTGAACGCCCGCAGACTTTTAAGAAAGATAAGTGCGGCAATTCATAAGGAGGAACGCCGCACTAGAACGAGAATTTGTTATGAAATCAGTTGTCAGTTTTATCGATAATGGACGATCAGGAGAAAAAGACAAGACAGAAGGGAGCTGTAGACATATGAGAATTGGAAACGAAGAGTATGCGGAAATCCTTGTAACAGACGGTAATGGTGATTTGATTGCAAGTATCACGGACGAAGATATTATCGAAGAAGAAGGATGCAAAGTTGTGTGTAAGCCCGTTGCATTAAGGCAGGAGGAAGATGAAAAAGTAAGCAGCAGTATTGAGCAGGAAGAAAGCAGAATCAAGCCTAAGCTGGATGAATGCATAATCTCAGTAGCAGACAAGATAATTGATGGCAAATCAACATTAAGCGAATGTGATTATGTAAGAGAAATACAGGCACTTTCCTCGCTGGTAGATTCAAGAGCTATGCTTGACAGATAAAGGAGATTATTAATGGATAATGACAGAATGACAGAATCTGAGATATTTGAAGAGATCAAGCGGATACAGGCAAAGAAGGAAAGAGCTATAAGAATATTGATAACAGCATCAGTGACAGTACTTGCAATAGATGTCATCTGGCTCATTATTTTAATTCTTTGATGCTGTCGCTTACCTGATAAATGGACCTTTTAATAGAATCCAAATGGCTTGAAAGAGCGTAATCAGGTTCCTGAGAAAGCTCAATCTGCTTTTCCATTAATTTGGTCTGTGTGCGTGTCTGCTTGGCGGCAAAAATAGCGCATGACACACTTACGGCGGTTAGGCAGATATTTATTACTGTAAAAATTATTTCAATGGTGTTCATTGTAATACCTCACATATTTTTACTTGATTATAGGATAACCGGCAGTGAAAAACAACAGAGATGGTTTTTGAATCTGAAAATATTGAAAGGAGAGAAGAAAGATGGATACTAATTTGATTTATGGTGGCGCAGCTACGCTGGAGGACCTGTACAGGCTCAATGAGCTTGGATTTGAGTTTGTAATTGAGAATGGCAGGATAGTTGAAGTCCTGCATGGATAAAAGGAGGCAGACATGGATGTTAAGCAGTGACGAGATTGTAGACAAGCTGTACTTAACCGCTGAAAGGTTCATGGAAGCGGTAAAGACACAGGACTGGTACCGTGCAAAGTTCTGCTATGACACCGCAGTGCGTGTTGCTGTGTTCTGCGAAGTGCCAAATACAGTCCGTGAGGAGGTTTTTGGGGTACACGGTGACGTTGAGAGTGATGTCACTGACGGATTGTTCAAGGATGAGTACGTACTGCTTGCTTACGAAAAGTGCATCATTTCAGGAAGAACATATGATATCGAGCCTCCGATGAGAGTGCCGATAAAAAAAGGCTGACGCATCCGGCAAAATGCATCAGCCAAAGTTCCGCAATGGAAACCAACCAATAAAAGTATACCATTGCGGGGCTGCAAAGTCAATAAAGATGGGGCTTAGCAGCTCATTCTTATAACTATATAAGTATATTAAAGTTAGGACAACAGCATGGCATACAGACAATATGAATGGGTGTTCGATAACAGCATAGAGACAGACATTGTGTATGCTGGTAACTATGGTGCAAGAGGTGAGAAGAGAGCACCACGCAGGAAAGCAACACCTGAGCAGATAAAAAAACAGAACCAGAGAAACAAGGAAAACTATATGAGGAGGCTCATCAAGGCAAACTTCAAGGAAGGTGACCTGTGGGCGACACTCAAGTATCCTGCAGGTGTGCGGAAGCCCGTGAAAGAAGTACAGGCTGACCTCACCAGATTCTTCAGAAAGCTCCGTACCCGTTATAAAAAGTTCAGCATTCAGCTGAAGTTCATCTACAGGATTGAACGTGGAAGCCATGGAGGCATACATATACACCTGCTTGCCAACCGTGTACCGGATGCAGACAGAATCATACAGAGCATTTGGAGCCACGGCAGGGTGAACTGGACAAGCACATATGAGTGCGGCGGATTCAAAAACCTTGCTGAGTACATAGTCAAGGAGCCGGAAGAGATAGACGGACAGATGTCACTCTTCGATGAACCGGACAGGGGAAAGCTGATTAAGTACAGCTCGTCGCGCAACCTTGTCCGCCCGTATCCGTTGAAGAAAGAATACTCACGCCGTACTGTCAGAAAGATACTGCGTGACGGCCCGAAGCCACATGAAGGATTCTATATTGACAAAGATTCTGTTGTCATCGGTGTTAATCCATACACCGGCTACAGCTACATACACTATACGGAGATACGAATAAAGCGGAGAGGAGGAAATGATGCAGCATGTGAATATCTATGTTGAGAGCACATGGAGAGGACCAAGACATACATCAGGCGTCTATGAATTCGTCATGGAAGTCTATATGCAGCCGGGACAGGATCCTGTGACACTCACGAAGCATACAGAACTTGAGGACAGCACGGAGAACACCTCATACGTGCAGGCGGCAGCGGAAGCTGTAAACCGCTTAAAGTCTAAATGCGAGGTCACTTTTTATACGCCGAATAAGTTCTTCAACATCGCAGTCAATGAATACCTTCCACGCTGGAAGAATAACGGCTATCTGTCAGCACGCGGGGATCTGATAGCAAATGCGGCCGAATGGCAGGCAATAGCACAGAAAACGGCAGCAGTCCGGGCAGAGGACAGGCACCACACGTACCGGCAGTGCATGAGGGATGACATACGCAGGCTGCATCTGAAAATCAATGAAAAGCATCATGCAGAATAAGGCGGACGGCTGCTGTTATCTGTGTGCAAAGCTGTATGGCATATATGACAGGCAGGAGAATCTGCAGGAGCATCATGTGATATTCGGCAGAGCCAACAGGAAGCTGTCAGAGAAGTACGGGCTCAAGGTGTATCTGTGCCTGCGGCACCACACGGAAGGACCGGAAGCGGTACACCATAACGCGAGGCTCCGGCAGCAGCTGGAGGAGGATGCACAGAGGGCATTCATGAAGACACATTCACTGGATGAATGGATGTCAGTGTTCGGCCGCAATTTCATCATGTCAGACAGCCCGCCGCATTTAGACTTTAAGCCAAAAAGTGAGAATTTGGGAATAACATTTTTTGAAGAGGACGGGGAGTAATGAGTGTGTACGTCAGAGCCCCGCCGGATTCAGGACACAAATCAGAGACATAGTCAGATATTACACAAGGAGGTATACAGATGCTCTATTACAGATTGAATGACGTTAAGAATGGCTCAGTGCGGTTCATGAAGCCATCAGAAGCAAGAATATTCTTGAACCTTGAAGACGAGGCACTCAAGGCATATGCAGACATGGGTGAACAGTTCGGCGGATATGTCATAAGCAGGATTACGGCACAGCAGGCTGAACGAGAGAGAGAAGCACTTGAAGCAGAGAGAATGAGAAAGGCAGCAGTCAGCAGGCGCAGAGAGTACATAGCAAAGCATGGCGCAAGCATATGGTGCGGATATCTTCTGTTCGCGGCAGAGTTCCTGAACAGGATGCCGGCAGCAGTCAGCAGTGATATCAATATACGGACATTCCGCAATGCAGACACATCGGGAATAACAATGCCATGTGTAACAGTATACGCCAGTCCGTCAGATTATCCCGGCTGGTATGTAGCAAGGCTGTTCGACCTTGGACATCCGCTTAATGTCCATATACGCCGCAGAACAGTTGAGGAAATACGTGCGGACATAATCCGGAAATTTCCGGGAATGATTCCGTTCGCACCCGGAGCAGATGATGATTCACACATTGTTGAAACATGGGTATAAAGGAGGCAGATATGTTCATAAATAACACAGAATTCAAGAGAACACTTAATAATTCATACAAAGCCGAGGGCATTAAGATAGCAAGAGCCTACTCAGAGGCAGCATCTGCCGGAATGCTTATGCTTGCCGGGGCTGACTGGATCATAAACATGAATGAGGCATATATCCCGAACAAAACAAAGGGCATCCTGTTTGAGATACTCGGTGGTCTCCCGCTTGACGGACAGTGCCTTGAGATGCGTGCCGGCAGGGAGATGCAACAGATAACAATGCCTGCGTGGATGGACCTGTACGGGATGCAGAACAGGTACACACAGAAGTACGGGACAACGAAGATGTCATATGGAATCAACGGCATGCTCCAACAGCAGGACAGCGGAAAGATATATCTTGTAAATGGCAGCAGGCTCAACCTGATAGGCCGCAGGGAGCTTAACCTTGACATTGAGACATCACCGGAAGGACCATACGCAATGGATGAGGTTGACGGTTACACGGGATTCTTATGGTACAACAACATCTGCGCGGTGTCAGTGCAGAATGTAATCATCAAAGACATGGCAGTTGAGACGGTTGTTGCGGCGCTTGAAAAAGTAGAACTTGCGGGGTAGGAGGCAGATATGTTTGATACATTTGGAGAATTTGATTCGGCAGAAGAGCTAAATGCTGCGGCAGCAGGACAGAAGGCGGAAGGTGACACAGGAGCACTTAAGGAGCTGGCAGAAGAGAACGGCATCGATGAGGATGATGTCCAGGACTACATGGACGGCGTTACAGACAGCCTGTGCACACCCCTGACCGCAGCATACGGAAAGCTTGCAGTTGAGACGGCAGTGCTCAGGCCTGTCGAGATTGTTGAAGACTGGGTAAGCTACATCCGTGTACAGTGCATGGATGACAAGTGTATGGCAGTGGGTGTACGCAGGAAAGACAGACATCTGAAAGAGTGTATTGCAAGACTTCTTACCTGGTCATTTAAAAATTCATATGCAGTTGACAGCGACATAGTTAAGGCAGCAGGAGTAAGGGAATCAAGTGTCAAGATGGGAATCCCAGGCATGGCAACAGCCAAGAGGCTCATAAGGGAATATTATCTCGGAGGCGATGAAAATGAAAAAGAAGTCAATACTCGCAGTTGAGCCTGTACCGCCGACAAAAAATGTTGCAAAGTCAATGCTCACAGCACAGGAAGTCATGCTGAAGAATGAAAAGCATCTGATTATCGATCTGTTTAATAATAAAAAAGCCATATACAGGCTGGTGCTTGCAGACAATGATTATGCACATTACAACTATGCATCAGGCACATGGGATTCGAGGACGGGCTGGAATAATCCTTATAATGCGGAGATATCAAGGGCATATATAACGGCAGCGCATAAAAGGATTGTGAGAAAGTGGACAGTCCACAGACACCGATATGAAGATTTGGCAGATGAAATATTTAATTATGAATACGATGTGGACATGCACAGGCAGCAGCTGAAGCAGAATAAGGACGATGAAGAAATGGAAGCGCTCTTCGCAGATATCCCGGATATTCCTGATGCATTTAATTCAAGAATCATGAGCAGGGTAGATATCAGCAATATTATTGCATATAAGAGGTATGGAAGCCGTGCGGACTACAGGTGTCTGCAGTGCGGAGGAGAGTCATCACGCAATATGCGTGTCAGTGAACCGCTGACAGGAATATCCGAACTGCATAATGTACCGAAAGCAGGAAAAATGTACATATGCCCGCTTTGTGGCAAATCAGGATACCTGAGACCGGCAGGGCGCATCAGAAATGATACTGTGTACGGTCAGGAGTTTGACTCCGCCCTGTACCAGAAGACTTCAGGGGAAAAGCTTGTGATAAGAGTATTCCACACAATCGCTGGAAGACGCATGACAGACTGTATTGAAGTTGATACCTATGAGTATGGCCGCATTATCCTAACCCAAAAAGGAGACAGACAGTACATATATGGTTCAGGCAGATGGCACAGAACTAAGAGCATACAGACATATGAGATAGATGTAGAGCATGGACGTGAGCAGGCAGTAGCAGGCAGTGCATTCAGATACTGCCCGGAAGATATGCACAGGCTGTTGAACTGTGATACCAGAAGGAACAGGAACATGGCTGTAATCCAGACACTTGTGACATATGCCAACTGTCCACAGATAGAGACACTGTATAAGCTTGGACTTGCATATATATGCCGGAAGCTGCTGTATGTTGAAGGACGGACGAGGATGATTGATAAGAATGCAACTGAGGCTGCCCGAATAATGAAAATGTCAAAAGAAGATTTCAGATATCTTAGGGAGAAAGCAGCAGGCGGCAGGGAATATATGGCGCTGCCCCTGATAAGATATGCCAATTCGAGAGGAATCGGACGTAAATATTATGACAGGCTGTACATGATATACAGTGCCGCTTCAAGCGAAAAGGAGTGCGACATGCTTCTGAAGTATCAGAGCGTTGATAAACTCTGCAATACAGCTGACAGGTACAGGAACGAATATGATGGAAGCTTCGCAAGGGCACTGATAGAATATGCTGATTACCTGCGTGAACGTGAAAAAGCGGGGGATGACATGACTAATGAGATATATCTGCGCCCGAGGAATCTGCATGAAACATATGCCAGGCTGCGTGCTGAGAATGAGGCGAAGAAAGATGAGCTGTATCTGCAGCGCATGAAAGACAGATATCCGAAGATACCAGATGTCAGCAGGAAAATCATGAAGAGATATACATGGCAGCAGGACGGACTAATGATACGGCCGGCATATGATGCAGGTGAGATAGTACTTGAAGGACGTATACTGCATCACTGCGTCGGGAGCGAGCATCAGCTGTACATGAAGAACTACAATGATAACAAAAGATATATTCTTGTGGTGCGCCGGCAGTCAGAGCCTGATATCCCGTATATAACAGTAGAGCTTGCGGATAACAGAATCCGCCAGTGGTATGGAATACATGATACGAAGCCGGATAAGGAAGAAATTGACAGATTTCTTGAGGAGTATATAAGGCACCTCAAACAAGTAAAGGCAACAGCATAGGAGGCAGGCATGGAAGAACTTAAAAAGACATTTGCAGGATATGAAGAGTTCAAGCAGACACTTGACACGGAGCTTACGAGGACAACGGAAGGCTTTGTAAGAATCGGATTTCTGCTAAAGACTGCAAGGGACAATCCGGCCATACTTGCAGGTTCGGGATATGCCGGTATCAATGACATGGCAGCAGCCGAGTACAATATCGACAAGACGATGGTGAGTAGGTTCATAAACATAAATGACAGATTCTCGGAAGGCGGCAATTCGGACCGCCTCCAGGATAAATACAGAGGCTATGGATATGCCAAGCTTGCTATTATGCTGCAGCTCCCGGATGGGATTAATGATGAGATATCACCGGATTACTCGAAAAGTGAGATTAACACGATCAAGAAAGAGTATGACGAAGAACAGCAGGTAACTCCGCTTGAGGTAATGACAGAGCCCAAAGATGCGACAGTCAACAATACGGAGCTTACAGTTACGGAGAAAGTAATATATGTTCTGATGCATAACGAACCTGAGCTGTTCCAGAAGATGTACAACTGCATACCAGACTGGAAGAAGTACAGGGAAATACTTGCGCCGGCAGGAGAGGCGGTATACATAGCACGGATATCAGGAATGGGAAAGTTCATGATATCCGTGAAGTCTGAAGGAATTGCTGTTGTGAATATGAGAGATACGTCAGAACGGCAGCAGATATCTGAAGACAAGTTCATGGAACTGTGTGGTAAGCTGTTTGGACATGATGAACCTACAGCAGAAGCCAAGTGGAAGGCGTTATTCATGGAGAATATGCCGGGAGTGCAAGGAGCAGAAGTTGCACCGGTGCAACAGGATAAAAAGCCTGTGGTCAAAAAGCCAAAGGTTACTGTAGCAAAACGTGAAAAAAGCCAGAAAAAAGAGCCGGATAAGCAGACAGCACCGCATGAGGAGGAACAGCTTAAGGGACAGATGAATGTGGAAGATTATCCGGGCGTGGTTCATGAAGAAAACAGAGATGATAAGGACAAAGGCGGATTACCGGACGCTGCAGGGGATGGCATACATCAGAACAGACTGCGCATTGCCTATAGACCGCTTCAAGGGACCTGGTATCCGGTAAAAAGTAAGATTCCGGATGATGACAGATACATACTGATATCGGATGCAAGCAGGGCAGTTCTTATAATTGGCAGGTATGACGCAGCACATGATGAGTTCATTTCTGACAGCGGGCATTGCCACTATGTTGAAGCATGGATGGAACTGCCAGAACCATACGAAAAGGGATGAGGAGGCAGCAGATGAATAAAAAAATATCAGACTACAATGCAGGTATAGAATATGCCCTGCGGATAGCACAGAAGGGCGGCATAGAAGCCCTTGAGCGTGAAGTTAAGTACAGAGGCGCACATAACAGCGTAAGAGGTGTTGATGCAAGAGAGCTTACAGCGGTTGCAAGAACAATGTGCAGCAAAGAGCTTATGTTTGTAGCAACAGCAAGTGCAACGGCAATGGCTGACTATATGCACATGCCGCCAAGCGTGGTACTTGATTACCTCAGGGAGTTCAACAGGCTTGTTGATGTCTACCGGGCAGATGAGGAAGCATTTAACAGGGCACAGGAGAAGCTTAACAAGAACGTAGGACTTAACGAGTGCGTTAAGTCTTATCAGATAATGCAGAAATCAGAGGAGGAAGACAATGAGAGAGATTAACGAAGTGATTGACGGGGCAAAGCAGGTGGTAAATGGAATCTATGAGCAGATAGGCAGGATTGACAGTTGCAATGCTGTGCTGAAGGTAATGGATAATGCGGAGGTGTCCCTGCTTCAGGAGGACGGCAACCTTGTGGACACATCATCAGCGCTCACGGTTGAACAGAGGGCGGACGTACTCTATAACATGCGCTGCATGATCAAGGGCAATATTGACGAGGCAGCAGCGGCACTTGAAGCGGTACAGAATGCAGGAAAGAAGCCGGCAGCAGCAGAATATACACAGCCGGCAGGCACGCATGATGATGCAGCGGAAGATGCAGAAGAGCCGGAAGCTGACACGGCAGCAGGTGAGGATGAGGCAGCAGTACAGACCGTTAAGAAAAATAATCAGCCGCCGGAGCGTAAGAGCAGGATGGATAAAGGCACGGTCCTCCAGCTTCTGAAAGACGGATACAGCACCCAGGACATAGCAGACAGATACGGCTACAAGACAACCAAGACAGTAGATAACTTCTGCAAGACCAATAAGATTAACGTAAAGCTGTACACACAGCACAGTGACAGACAGCTCACGGAAGCAGACATACCGCAGATACGTGAGCTGTACACAGATGGACCGTTCAACCTTACACAGACGGCCGGAGAGCTTGGCATATCCAAGAAGCAGCTCAGGGCATTTGTCGAGGAGAACCATCTTGTTAAGCCTGTAGCAGACTAGGAGGGGCAATGAGCTTAAAGGAAGTACTGAACCAGTATACAGCGGTGAAGAAAGAGCGTGAGTACATAGCAGATAAGGTCATGGCATTAGAAAGGCAGATAGAGCGCATGGAACAGAGCGGATACAGCGTTAAGGACACTGTGCGTGGCGGTGAGGGCAACATGCACCATTACACGATAGAGGGCTTCCCGTACGGCGACTACAGCCGCCGCAAGACACTTCTGAGAGTAAGAAGGCAGCAGTTGATTGACAGGGATGAGAAGCTTGCAGAACTTGAGACACAGGTCGAACATTTCTTGAGTGAGCTTGCTGACAGCAGACTCCGGCAGATGATCGAGTACAGATATATTGAGAATATGAGCTGGGTGCGGGTTGCCGACAGGATGGGTGGCAATAACACAGCAGACGGATGCAGGATGGCAGTTGAGCGGTTTTTAAGGGATAAGCAGTAAATGATAGCAGTGAGTGGAAATTCATTCACTGCTATTTTAGTGTAAAAAATGTGTATAAATACACATTAAACAATTGACAAATACACATTAAATGTGTATAATAAACAATGAAAGGAGGACACGGATGAAACAAAAGGATTTAGTAAAGAAACTTGAAGCCGGAGGCTTTACATTCCTCAGACATGGAAGCAACCATGATGTGTATATAAGAGACGGAATGATAGAGCAGGTACCAAGGCACAGAGAGATTAATGAACAACTTGCAAAGGCAATTATCAGGAAATGGGGATTGTAAAATCCCCGGTTTCTATGAATATATATATGAATAGACAGAGAAAAGGAGCTGTAACATGAAAAAAGTATATCCTGTATTATTTACGAAGACAAATGATGATAAAGATACCATACTGATAGAAGTACCGGATTTAGGAGCCATGACAGAAGGATATGGAATGGCAGATGCGATTGAGATGGCAAGGGATGTTATCGGAATGGCAGGAATAACAAAGGAAGACAATGGCGAGGAATTACCGGAGGCAACAGAATTTGATAAGGTTGACGCAGCCAAGGGGACATTTGCCGCTGACGGAGAAACATATGCATCATTGGTTGATGTCGACTTTGACGCGTACAGAAGGAAGGTTGACATGAAGTCTGTACGGAGAAACGTCACACTTCCAAACTGGCTTAACGTAGAAGCCGACAAAGCAGGGATAAACGTATCAAAGGTTCTTCAGGATGCACTTATGTCGGTTTTGAATGTATCAAGAGGATGATTTGCAAATTTTTTTAAAAAATGCGCGTTTTGTTCGCTCTGTTCGTTTTTTATGTGTTAATATGTAAAATGGAATTAGTCCATAAGATGAAACCACCAAATAAAGATATCCCCCGGAAGGCACTGGCAAAAGCTGGTGCCTTTTGCATTGCATGAAAGGATGTGGTAGAAATGAACAGAATAATGATACTGCATCCGGCAGCAGAGCACAATGCCTAAGCAGAACAGCAAAGCTGAGGAAGCCAGAAAGATGTACGAAGCCGGAAAAAAGCTTGTAGAAATAGCACAGGCACTTGGCGTGCCGCCGGGGACGGTACGCAGATGGAAAAGTACATACAAGTGGGATGGCGAGCGTTCGGATTTAAAAAGCGAGCGTTCGGGTAAAAAAAGCGAACGTTCGCATAATAAAATAAATGATAAAAATAAAGCTGTGGCAGAAGAGGTTGAGCAGGTAGTGAGTAACGCCGGACTTACCGATAAGCAACGGCTTTTTTGCATTTATTACGTGCGGTGTTTTAACGCAACAAAAGCATATCAGAAAGCTTATGGAGTGTCATATGCAACAGCAAAGTCGGCTGGCTACAGGATGTTGACAAATGTAAGAGTAAAAGAGGAGATTATGAACCTCAAATCCGACAGAATGAACAGGGAGCTCCTGACTGCTGATGATATATTCCAAAAATACATTGATATTGCATTTGCAGACATGAATGATTATCTCGAATGGCGTGAAGAGGATGTCCCGGTAATAACAGCATTTGGCCTGCTTAAGGATGAAAAAGGTAATGTGATTACACGTAAAACCAATGTGCTGCATTTTAAAGACAGCAATGATGTTGACGGGACAATCGTAAGCGAGGTAACAATGGGTAACAAGCCTGCAGTGAAGCTAGCAGACAGGCTCAAGGCACTTAACTGGCTTGCAGATCACATGGACCTTGCAACGGAGAAGCAAAAAGCCGAGATTGAACTTCTTAGGACCAGAATTGGCGATGATAGCACGGATACAGCAGATGATGGATTCATTGACGCTTTGAATGCTGCATCGGAGGTGTGGAACGATGAAAGCGGTTAAAAATGCCATATTCAGTTTCAGACCATTCAGCAGAAAGCAGCTCAAGGTATTAACGTGGTGGTGCAATACATCACCTGTCAAAGCAGCTGATGGAATCATAGCCGATGGTGCAATCCGATCCGGAAAGACTGTCTCAATGTGCCTGTCATACGTCATATGGGCAATGTCATCATTTAACGGCCAGAACTTCGGCATGTGCGGCAAGACCATAGGAGCCTTCAGGCGTAACGTGCTAATGGTTCTTAAGCTCATGTTAAAAAGCCGTGGGTACAGGGTGCGCGACTACAGGGCAGATAACCTTGTGGTTGTAACAAAGGAAAATGTTCAGAACAATTTTTATATATTTGGCGGAAAAGATGAGCGGTCGCAGGATCTGATACAGGGTATCACACTTGCAGGCTGCTTTTTTGATGAAGTTGCACTTATGCCGGAATCGTTTGTCAATCAGGCAACAGGACGATGCTCCGTTGAAGGTTCCAAGTTCTGGTTCAACTGTAACCCTGACGGACCATATCACTGGTTCAAGCGCGGCTGGATAGATAAAGCGGAAGAAAAGAACCTGCTGTATCTGAGATTCACGATGGACGATAACCTGAGTCTGTCGGAAGCGATTAAAGCAAGATACAGAGCAATGTATACCGGCGTGTTCTACAAGCGGTACATTGAAGGTCTGTGGGCGGTTGCTGACGGCGTGATATATGACATGTTTGATAAAGTACGGCATGTCATAAAGTATGGCACCGATATGTCATTTGCAGGACCACAATATGTGTCATGTGATTATGGTACACAGAATGCGACAGTGTTTCTGCTTTGGCAGAAGAATGCTGCAGGGCAGTGGGTATGCAAAAAGGAATACTACTATTCTGGACGTGATGAGCAGAGCCAGAAGACCGATGATGAATATGTAAAGGACCTTGACGAATGGCTTGAAGGCATAAAGCCAGAAAAGATAATCGTAGATCCGGCAGCAGCGTCATTCATAGCACTGCTCAAGAAACGCGGCTATAACGTAAAGAAAGCAAGAAATGATGTGCTTGATGGAATCAGATACACCGGCATGCTGCTGAATGAAGATAAGATAGTGATTCTTGATACATGTGTAAATACGATTAAAGAGTTCGCAACATATATGTGGGACAGCAAGGCAGCAGACCGGGGAGAAGACAAGCCGGTAAAGCAGTTTGACCACTGCATGGACGCTTTAAGGTACTTCTGTTACACGATAATTCACAGGCGTGTGGGAATTACTTTCCTGAAATAGTGAGGTAAAGATGGAAATTGAAATTATAGAAAAACTCATAAAAAAATACAGCGCGGCACATGCCGACTTCGTAAGCCGTGCCACAATTGCTGAGAAATATTACCGCAATGAGAATGTGTGCATAATGACGAAGAAACCTCAGAAAGATGAGGAAGGCAATCCAATGCGCAGTGCTGACAACAGGATACCGCGAAACTTTCACGGACTGCTTGTGGATCAGAAAACGGCATATGCGTTCACTGCACCGCCACTGTTTGACACAGGAAATAAGAAAGTCAATGAAAAGATAACGGAAGCGCTTGGAGATGAGTACCAGCTTAACTGCATGGAGCTGTGTGTGAATGCAGCCAATATGTCAGTGGCATGGGTGCACTATTGGGAAAATGAAGCAGGTGGGTTTGAATGGGCTGTAGTTGATTCAAGGCAGATACAGCCCATATTCGACAAGAGTCTCAAAAAAAAGCTTATAGGAGTGATGAGGTGTTACCCGGAGATGGATGCCGACACGGGCGATGCATACAACGTATATGAGTACTGGAATGACATAAAGTGCCAGGCATTCAGGAGACGTGTGGCAGCAGCGGATTCAACAGAACTTCCACTGCTTGAGTACTACAATATGTTTACGGATCCTATGACAGGAGAGGCAGTGTCAGAGTATGAACATGGACGGGGAGAGGTTCCGTTCATTCCATTTTTCAATAATAACATTGATACAGACGACCTTAAGAACATAAAGCCTCTTATTGATGTCTATGACAAGGTGTTTTCAGGGTTCATAAATGACCTTGACGATGTGCAGGAACTGATATTCATACTCACAGGATATGGTAACGAGAGCCTTAATGGATTTCTGCAGAATATCAAGAAATACAAGACAATAAAGCTGGATGATGATGTTGCTAACGCAGATGTAAAGACACTGTCAATAGAGATACCGATTGAGGCACGTAACAGCATTCTTGATGCAACACGTAAGGCAATATTCGAGCAGGGCAAAGGTCTTGACCCACGTCCGGAGACATTTGGCAATCAGTCCGGAGAGGCACTTAAGTTCATGTATGCGCTCCTTGAGATGAAGGTAGGTCTCATGGAACCACAATTCCGTGTTGGCTTTGCAAAGCTTATAAGAGCAATATGCAGATTCTACAACATGAAATGTGGCAGGATACTTCAGACGTGGACAAGAACAGGAATCAAGAACGATACGGAGCAGGCAAATATATGCAAGAACAGCGTAGGCATTGTATCGAATAAGACAATCCTTAAAAACCATCCGCTTGTAGATGACGTTGAGGCAGAGCTTGAGCAGCTTAAGGAAGAGTCAGAAGAGAAAGGCACATATGGCAATGCATTTGTGGTAAAAGACACACAGAAGAAAAAGGATGAAGAGGATGGCGCGGAAGCTGAATGACAGGCAGCAGAGGTGAAACATGACATATTGGCAGAGGAGATATGACCAGATAGAACAGGCGGCTCACGATAAGGCAGTCGCCTGTTATTCTGCCCTTGAAAAGAAATACAGCAGGGCACAGGCAGAGATAGACAAAGAAATCAACGCATGGTATCAGCGCTTTGCCGTCAATAATAAGATAGATTACACAGAGGCCTGCCGGCTTCTCAATTCAGATGAACTTGACGAGTTCCGCTGGAGCGTGGAGGATTATATAAAAGCCGGTGAGGAGAATGACGTAGACGGACGCTGGATGAAGGAGCTTGAAAATGCTTCTGCAAGGCACCATGTAAATCGCCTTGAGGCTTTAAAGCTCAGTACAACCAACTCAATCGAGAAAGCCATGGGAGGAATGACGGATGATGTTGATAAAATGCTCCGTGATGTGTATAAGTCAACATATTACAAGGGCTGCTATGAATTTCAGCGCGGCACGGGAATAGGGTTTGACCTTGCGAAGGTTAATGACAGATATCTTGATGCAATACTCAAAAAGCCGTGGTGCGCAGATGGAAGCAATTTTTCGGATAAGATATGGAAAAACAAGACAAAACTTGTGAATGAGCTGGATAATGAGCTTACGCGAATGGCACTTACGGGAGATGCTCCGGGTGAATCAATACGAAGAATCAGCAAGGCTCTTCATACTTCAAAGAATAATGCGGCAACTCTTGTAATGACAGAGCAGGCCTTCTTCACAAGCATTGCACAGCAGGATGCATTCAAGGAGCTTGGTGTCGGTGAGTTCGAGGTAGTTGCAACGCTGGATGGTCTTACATGTACAACATGCGGAAGCCATGACGGCGAGCACAGACCAATGAGTGAGTTCAAGCCTGGCATTACAGCCCCGCCATATCATCCGAACTGCCGCTGCACAACTGTACCGTACTTCAATGATGAGTTCACTACTGCCGGAAAAAGAGCCGGCAGAGACGAGGAAGGCAAGACATATTACGTGCCTGAGAGTACTAAATACGCAGAGTGGAAGAAGACGTTTGTTGATGGGGATAAGGAAGCGAGAGACAGACTAGGACTTATCACAAATAATAATAAGAGTAACCCTAGATACTATGATTTTACTAGAAAAGATTTAAAAACAGTTGAGCAGGAAATCAGCCGGAATGATTATGAAACAGCAGTGATATTTGACAACGGAAAAGCAATTAGCTGTCAGATAGGTAATGAAGATACAGTAAAATTTACAAAGTATCAGTTGAAACTAATGAAAGGAAAAGATGTTACACATAATCATCCGTTAAGTACGCCGCCTTCTCCAGAGGATCTGTATCTATTAGTGGATTACAAAGCAAAAAGCTTTAGAACGTGTGGGAAAAATGGCACATATGTGTTAGAATATAATGAACAGATAGAGAAACTTCCGAACTTTGAAACGTTCAGCTATGAATATAACAAGATATTGGAAGAGTTGAATCCTAAAATTGTCAGGAAATATTTTAATGGGTCAAATGAACGTGATGTTATTATAAGACTTGGTGATGCAATTTGGGAGGAACTATACAAAAAGTATGGTGTGAAACCAAAGTTTGAAAGGCGGTAGATGGTTTGGGTGGATATGAGATAGATAAATACAAATTAAATATTTTTTGTACGTGCTTAAAATGTAATAACTTTAATTTACCGGGAATTCCCAATTCTTGCAAAGCATATCCAAAACGGGATGGTATCCCAGCCCAGATATGGAATGGGAAAAATGCAAAATGTCCGTATTTTGACGAAAAAGCAGAGGTAAAAGCATGATAACACTTATAAAAACCTTGGATATTGGGAATGCGTCATTAAACGTGATCACAGCGGGAAGACGTATTCCGCTTGCACAGTTTAACGGAAAAATCGAGATTACAGAACATCAGAGCACGATGCCTGTACTTGGCAGGATGTGCAGGGGTGAAAAGAAGATATATGCATCATTCATTTTATGTAAGGATATTGAATATCAGACGGATGATGCATTTAATTCCGGAAAAGTATATGAAGCAGTCGGAGATGTACAGGGTGAACAATCCTGCGAGAGGCTTATTTTTTCAGGGCTTAGGTTTGAAGACATGGATCCTGTGACAGGAACTGTAACCCTTGAGGTAACCGATTTGGAACTAATCCGGAAAATGATTACAATGTAAACGATACCACCAGTCACGATGACTGGTGGTATTTTTGCACCGGTGCAACAGGAGGAATAATGACAGCAGAAAACAGCAATGACGAATATAAAGCTGTAATAAGGCAGCAGATAGAGGTCTGTAAGGCGTTTCAGGCAAAATGTGATATAAGGGATGCTGAGACATTTGTAACGCTAAGCAGGCACATAGCCTCACTGGCGGAGGATATACGGGACAAAGAAGCTCCGGTAAGCAGACGGCAGACAGATAATGATACAGAGGACGATATGTTCTGAGCAGATGGATATTAAGGGCAGGCGCTTGTACGTCTGCTCTTTTTATATGCCTTTTTCCGCAGGCATTAAAGAACGGTAATACTCATCTGGAGAATAAACAGAGAATCCCAATACCCGGAGAGCGGGAATAAAAATCTATGGAGGAAACAGGAATGGAATGGTTAAAGGAGATTCTGGAAAAGGCTGAAATCAAGGATGGAAAGCTTGATGTGGATGCAGTCATGAATGCAGCACAGCAGGAGTTCCCAAAGCATGCAGTACCAAAGGCAGACTTTAATGCAAAAGCAGAAGAGCTTAAGACGGCCAATGAAACAATCACAGAGCTGAAGAAGTCCAATGGTGACAATAAGGAACTTCAGGCCAAGATTGTCAATTATGAGACAGAGATTGCGAACCTTAAGAAAAATGCAGAGAATACGGCAAAGAACTATGCGCTGAGGGATTCTCTTGCAAAGCAGGGTGTACTTGATCCGGATTATCTGATTTACAAGGCAGGAGGACTGGAGAAGTTCACATTCGACAAGGATAACAAGCCTGTCGGTGTGGAAGATGCGCTTAAGCCTTACCGTGAGGATAAGAGCATGGCCCACATCTTTAAGGCAGACAAGCCGCCATATAATCCAAAGGACGGCGGCAGCGGAATAAATGCCAATCCGTTTGCAAAAGAAACATTTAACCTTACAAAGCAGGGACAGCTCCTCAGGGAGAATCCCGAAGCAGCAAGACAGATGGCAGCAGATGCCGGCATAACAATTTAAAGAAGAGGAGATAACAAATGGCAGAAACAAAAATTGCAGACATTATTACACCTGAGCTTTTTACTCCATATGTAATTAACCGTACAATGGAACGCTCAGACCTTGTGAAGAGTGGAATCATCACAAATAACCAGGAGTTCGACAAGCTTGCCAGCGAAGCGGCAAGGACACATAATATGCCGTTCTTTGAGGACCTTACAGGAGAATCGGAGGCTATTCTTGAAGATACCAAGATGACACCTGACAAGATAGGATCCAATAAAGATGTGTCAACATCAATACTCAGACAGAAGATGTGGGGTGCATCAAGCCTTGCAGCGGTAATGTCCGGGGCAGACCCGATGGCAGCTATTGGAGACCTGGTTGCCGACTATTGGTCAAGAGATATGCAGAAAGAGCTTATAGCTATCCTGAACGGTGTGTTCGGTTCATACACAGCAACAGAGAAGACGGTAACACCGATGGAAGACCATATACTTGACCTTACCAAAATGAACGCTGCGGCAGCTAAGAATATAAGCGCATCAGCATTTATCGATGCGTTACAGCTTCTCGGAGATGCACAGCAGACACTTACATCTGTTGCAATGCATTCTGCAACAAAAGCATATCTTAAGAAAAAGAACCTCATTGAGACGGAGAGGGATTCAACAGATGTAGAATTTGATACTTATCAGGGCAGAAGAGTCATAGTTGATGATGGATGTCCTGTAGCCGCAGACACATATACTACGTTCCTGTTCGGACAGGGAGCATTTGCGCTTGGCAACGGAAGTCCTACAGGTCTTGTGCTGACAGAGGTTGACCGTGACAAGCAGACAGGTGCAGGCGTTGATTACCTGATCAACCGCCGTGCATTCATCCTCCATCCGCGCGGAATTGCATGGCAGGATAAGGTCCGTACACATGCAGAGACACCGCTTAGAAGCGAGCTTGCCAATGCGGAGAATTGGAAGCCGGTATATGAGCCTAAGCAGCTCAGGATTGTAGCAATCAGACACAAGCTCGGATAGGAGATCAATATGGCAGAGGCAAGGGAGGAACTTCTTGAAAAAATATCTGCCACAGTATCCCGGAAAGCATGTCTTGTTGAAGACGGCTTTCCGGAATATGTGCTGTCAAGACTTGAATCAGCAGGATATAAGGCTGATGTAAATGATGCGTTTGCAATAGCTTTTGGAATACTTGCAGCAGATGAAGATATATGCAGCGCATGTAACCAGAGAGCAATACCAAACGGTCTGTTCATGGCAGCAGTTGACCAGATGGCAGGAAGGATACTCAATGATATGTACAGCTCTGGCAGACTTGACATAGAGACGCTTGACCTGTCAGGTATAGTAACGTCCGTCAAGGAGGGAGACACAGCAGTATCATTTGACAAGGATGCGTCAGATGCTGATAAGTTCACAGCGGCTGTAAGCATTATGATGAACCGTGGAAAGGATAAATATACATGTTATCGAAGATTGCGATGGTAAAGGCGCGTAAAGCCTTTGAGAAACTGTATGACGGCAGATGCACCATAACTGTCCGTGAGGAATATGAAAAGGATAATGGTGCTACGGGTTTCAGAGAGAATGCAGTAATTGCAGATGAACCATGCAGACTGTCATTTTCATCAGTGTCAGCGACATCTGAAGGAGACGCAATGGCAACAACTTCACAGGCGGTGAAGCTTTTTATCGCTCCGGAGATAGCAGTACCGGAAGGTTCAAGGATAGATGTTACACAAAATGGCATTACAACGTCATACAGACAGTCAGGAACACCGGCTGTATATTCATCACATCAGGAGATAACGCTTGAACTGTATAAGAGGTATGCATGATGGCGGTTAAGTATAAGGAGTTTGAGCAGTTCGCCCGGAAGGTGTCACAGGCTGATGTTGATGCATTCATAAGCGCATGTGTCAAAGAACTTGCCGCAAGGCTGCTTGCCAAGGTGGTAAAGAGGACACCGGTTGGAAGACCTCCAAATCTAGGCGACAGAACAGAGAAGGTGACGGGCGCATCAGGAAAGACAAAGGTAATGCTTACCAAGGATGGTGAAATCTATCAGAAATACTGGTCAGGCTACCGCGGCGGCACAATCAGGAGAGGGTGGATATCACAGTCTGAATCAGAGGCTGAGAGCTCAAAGGGAGGTGTCAGTGCGGCAGATATTCAGAACTATCTTGACGGTGCTACAGTGATAAGGATGGGAGATGTATACCGGATAGAGATCATCAATCCTGTGTCATATGCAGAATATGTTGAGTACGGACACCGGCAGAAACCGGGAAGGTATGTGCCTGCACTTGGAAAAAGGCTGAAAAAAGCATGGGTGCCGGGCAGATTCATGATGACTATATCTGTAGCGGAAGTTGAGGCAATCAAGCCTAAGCTGTTACAGAAGAAGCTTGACGAATGGGTTAAGAAGGAGCTTGCAGAGGATGCATAGAAAGATTACGGATGCAATTGTAAAGGCAGTAAGGGCGGAATATGCGGACTGCAGGATATATACAGAGCAGGTGAGACAGGGGTATAAAAGCCCATGTTTTTCAGTACGATGCATTAATCCTGTGTATACGGACGGCAGAGGACGGCAGACAAGGACGTACCAGTATCTTATACAGTATTATCCTGCTGATGATATGGAGCCTGAGGCTGAATGCATGGATGTATCTGACATACTTGCAGACATTATAGCTTCTGTGTATGTTGACAAGCTTCTTGTGCATTCATCAGGAGGCAGTGCTCAGATTGTTGACGGCGTGCTGCAGTACACAATATCTTACAGCATACACGTAGCGTTGAAGAAAAATGAAGAGAAAATCGACAGCCTTGGCATGAATATGTCGGTAAGAAAGGAGTAACATGACGGCAGTAAAAAAGACAGCTGAGCCTGTGACTTACAGCAAGGCTCAGCTTGTAGAATCTGACAGATATGCAGATTACAGGGATTACCTTGCCGGTAATCTTGAGGACAGAGAGTATACGGTAACAGAGGTAGACAGCCTCATAAACAGAGCATACAGGAAAGGTGGAAAGTAAATGGCATTAGGTGGCGGAACATTCAGTTCACAGAATAAGGTGCTCCCCGGAGCATATTTCCAGTTTATCTCAACAAAGGGAGCAAGAAATGTTGCGGGAGAAAGAGGCGTTGCAGCTATAGCGCTTGAGCTTGACTGGGGAGAGGATAATGTAATATTTGACTTAACAGCAGCAGACATCCAGAAGAACAGTATGGCAATGCTAGGATATTCGTATGATTCGGAGAAGCTGAAAGGCATAAGGGACATTCTTAAGCACGCAAAGCTTGTACATGTCTATAAACTCACCAGCGGCGGCGAAAAGGCATCGAATACATACGCAACAGCAAAGTATACGGGCGTTGCCGGTAACAGCATTAAGACGGTGATAGCGTCTAATGTGGATAATACAAGTGCATATGATGTCAGCACATACATGGGAACAACACTTGTTGACAGACAGACAGTAACAAGTCCGGCAGAACTTAAGGATAATGATTATGTGTCATTTAAGAAGGATGCATCACTTACAAAAGAAGCAGGCGTGTCAATGACAGGCGGAACCAATGCTGCAGCAGATACATCAGCACATCAGGCGTTCCTTGATAAGATAGAATCTTATCCGGATGTCAACACAATAGGATATGCAGGAACTGATGAAAGTATCAAGGCACTGTATGCTGCATTCGCAAAGAGGATGCGTGATGAAGTAGGCATAAGACTTCAGGCGGTTATGCATGGATATGCCGGTGACAGCATAGCATGTGTGAATGTCAAAAACAGTGCAGACAACGTCTACTGGGTTCTTGGAGTTACGGCAGGGCTCGCGGGTAATGAATCGGCGACAAATATGGTGTATGACGGAGAGATGCCGGTAAAGACTGATTACACACAGAAGCAGCTTGAAGCCGCAATTAAATCCGGGGAATATGTACTCCATAAAGTCGGCAGCAGCGTAAGGGTCCTTGAGGATATTAACAGCCTTGTAACATATACGGATGATATGGGGGAGGTATTCTCGGACAATCAGACTGTGAGGGTTATAGACACACTTGCAGATTCAATCGCCGGCATATTCTGCACAAAGTATATCGGCAGGGTGCCAAATAACGCATCAGGACGTACATCGCTGTGGAGCGACATTGTCAGCATCTGCCAGCAGATGGTTGACATGAAGGCACTTGAGAGCTTTGATTCATCAGATATAACGGTAGAGCAGGGAACAGCCAAGAAGTCTGTAGTTGTCAACAGTGCAGTGGTTGTCATTAATACAATGGATAAGCTCTACATGAAGACAGTAATCGCTTAAGGAGGGCATATGAAGACATATTTTAACACGGCGGATGCACAGTCCGCCAAGCTTGCGGAATTCTATCTCACAAAAGACGGCAGAAGATTCACGATGCTTAATGCAACAAAGTTTGAAGCCACGGCCAATATCAGCACGGCAGACGTTAAGAGACTCGGATGTATGATAACGGGGAAAAAACCGAATGGTCTTGAAGTAAAGCTTACATGCACGGTATATAAGTGCTCAAGTCTTTTCGATGACATTGTTGAGGAGTATAAGCTTACCGGTGTACTTCCTACTTTTGAGGTGCAGGTAACATCAGAAGATAAAGCGTCAACAGTTGGCCGCGATACAAAAGTGTACAAGGACTGCGTGCTTGATGGAGATGTGCTGCTTAATATGTTTGATGCAGGCGGCGAGTTTATTGAGCAGGAGATAACCGCATATGCGATGGACTATGAAAGCGCTGAAAAGTATACAGAACCGGATTATATGATGTAAAGGAGATTGACATGGGAAATTTAAGCCTGTTTCTTAAGAAGAACAAGAAGGAAAAGAAGAACGGATATTATGCAGCAACAAAGTCACTGTGTGACGATAATGGTAAGCCGCTCGAATGGGAGATTAAGGCACTCACAACAAGGGAGACGGATGCAATAAGAGAGGAATGTTCTAAGGACGTTCCTGTGGCAGGCAGGCAGGGACAGTGGAGACGTAAGATTGATTCAACTATGCTTTGCCGAAAACTGCTTGTAGCTGCAACTGTATTTCCGGACATGCACAATGCAGAACTTCAGGATTCGTATGGAGTGAAGACCGCAGAAGATCTTGTTGCGGCAATGGTTGACAATCCGGAGGAGTACAACAACTTTGTTGAGTTTGTTCAGGAATTCTCAGGGCTTGAGAGCATGGATGATAAGATCGCAGAAGCAAAAAACTGATTGAAGGCGGCGATGGTGAAGCTAACTATGCATACTATGCATTGCATAAGCTTCACATTCTGCCGTCACAGTTTGTTGAAATGGATGACGAGGAAAGGGCATTCATAATAGCTGCTATTGATATAAGGATTGATGCGGAGAAAAAGAAAGAGGCTGAACTTAAGTCTCAGAAAGGCAGGATGCACTGATGGCGATAAAAACATCAATAGACATACAGGACAGAGTGTCACAGAAGCTGAACAGGGTAATACTGCAGCTTAATAAGACCACATCAGCATTTCAGGCGGCAGATGCTGTAAGCAATACGGCTCTTACGGGAGCAACGGTACAGACGGCAGCAGAACAGATATACAACTATGAAACCAGGATTGAGGAACTTGAGCAGAAAATTGAGCAGGCCGGAGAACAGATGGAAAAGCTTAAGGATAATACAAAGCAGTCTTCGGGCGAAGCACAGAACCTCAGCCGGATAATGGGCGGGATAAAGACGCTCATAGCATCGTATGCAGGCTTCAATGCCTTGCAGGGAATTGCAAAGACCTCAGATGACCTTACGCAGACTACGGCAAGACTTGGCATGATGAACGAGGGCTTCCGTGAGACAGGAGGTGCATTAGAGAGCACTGATGACCTTGTGAATCTCGTATATGCGTCAGCTCAGAATGCAAGAGGCTCATTTGGTGACATGGCAGCAGTTGTTGCCAAGTTTGGCAACAATGCAAAGGATGCATTCAGCAGTTCGGCAGAGGTTGTTGACTTTGCAAACCTGATTCAGAAACAGATGACCATTGCAGGTGCATCCACACAGGAAGCATCAAACGCAATGCTGCAGTTGTCACAGGCACTTGGCTCAGGTGTCCTGCGAGGTGACGAGCTGAACAGTATATTTGAACAGGCTCCTAACCTGATCCAGACAATCGCTGATTACATGGATGTGCCAATCGGAAGCATAAGGCAGATGGCATCAGACGGCAAGCTGTCGGCTGATACAGTTAAAGCGGCAATCTTCTCAGCATCGGAAGATATTAATGCAAAATTTGACCAGATGCCGATGACATGGGGGCAGGTAACACAGCGTATGAAGAATTCAGCACTTCAGAATTTCAAGCCGGTGCTCAATAAGGTGAATGAGCTGGCGGGCAATGAGCGCTTCACAAGTGCGGCAAACTCTGTGCTGGGGTCACTTGCGACAGTGGCAGTTGCTGCACTGACTGTTATGAATATAGTTGGAGCGGCCGGAGGCTTTGTGGCAGATAACTGGAGTATTATAGGGCCAATTGTGTATGGCGTTGCAGGTGCATTTGCTGTGTATGCAGCGTATCTGGGAATTGTCAAAGGTATTGAGGCAGCATCCACAGCGGCAAGCATACTCCACTCGGTTGCTATGTCAGCAAAAATCGGAATAACAGCGCTTATGACACATTCAACCATGGAGGCTACAGCGGCACAGATGGGATATAATGGAGCACTGTATGCATGTCCGATTGTGTGGATTATTGTATTGATTATCGCACTTATTGCAGTAATCTATGCAGTATGCAGTGCAATAGCAAAAATGACAGGTGTTGCCAATAGCGGATTCGGTGTCATAACCGGAGGAATTAATGTGGTTATTCAGTTCTTCAAAAATCTAGGTCTCTCTGTTGCAGACATTGCACTTGGAATTGGCAATGCTATTGCAGCGCTTGCATCTAACATGGGGACGGCATTCTATAATACAATCTGCAATGTGCAGTCCTGGTTCTATAACCTGCTCAGTACAGCTCTTTCTGTTATTGAGAGCATATGTGCGGCATTGAATAAACTGCCGTTTGTAAGCTTTGACTATTCCAACATATCATCAGCAGCAGATGACTACGCTTCAAAAGCAGCACAGGCAGCAGGCAATAAGCAGGAGTATAAGTCTGTCGGCGATGCGTTTAGTGAGGGGATGTCTGTATTTGATACATTTCAGGACGGATGGGCGTCAGACGCATTTAAAGCAGGGACTTCATGGGGAGACGGACTTACAGATAAAGTTTCCGGCATGTTCAGCGGGACAGCCGCAGAAGAGACAGGCTATGCGATGTCAGGAGACAGCGGCATTGGTGACAATATAGGAGATATTGCTGAGGATACATCAAAGATATCAAAGAGTGTTGATATCAGCAACGAAAACCTTAAGTATCTTAGGGATATTGCGGAGACTGAGGCCGTTAACAGGTTTACAACAGCGGAGATTAAGGTTGACATGACTAATCATAATACCGTGTCATCCGGGATGGATATTGACGGAATAGTAAGACAGTTGTCATATGGCGTGACAGAAGCCATGACGGCGGCTGCGGAAGGAGTACACTGATGTATCAGTTTTACGTGAATGGAATATTGCTTCCGGTAACGCCTGCATCGATGTCGCTTAAGATTAATAATGCCAATAAAACCATGACGCTTATTAATGACGGAGAGATTAACATGCTGAAGACACCGGGGCTGTCAGAGATAGAGTTCGATGCGGAATTACCCGGTGTGCAGCATGCAGCAAGTCTGTACACCGATGGATTTAAACCCGCAGATTATTATCTCGGACTGTTTGAGGAGCTTAAGACATCAAAAAAGCCTTTCAGATTCATTGTTATAAGAGAATTGCCAAACGGGAGCAGTCTGTATGACACGAATATGAAAGTGTCGCTTGAAGAATACACTGTGAAAGAGAAGTCTGAGAATGGCTTTGATGCAGTAGCAGGCATAAAGCTTAAGCAGTATCGTGATTATTCAACAAAGACATTTGCAATGCCGGTTATACAGACAGATGTACCTTCAGTGCAGCTCGAAGATGAAAGACCTGCGGGAGAGAATGAGCCGGCGGGCGGAACTTATTATACTGTTGAATCAGGCGACTCGCTGTGGGCTATTGCGGCATCTTTTTATGGAGACGGCTCACGATATTCAGAGATATATGAAGCCAACAGCGACCAGATAGAAAGTCCGTCACTTATATATCCCGGACAGGTCTTTTACATACCATAGGAGGAATCATGAGTGCAGAACTGCTTATTGAAAATAACGGTATAATATACCAGCCGCCATTGGCTGAGGGCGTTGAGTGGAGCACTGAACGGAGCGGAACACCTGGCAAGCTGACATTCAGCGTCCTTGCTGATGATACACTTGATATAGCTGAAGGAAATGCAGTAAGGTTCAGATGGAATGGAGATAATATCTTTTATGGATTTATTTTCACAATTGGCCATGGACAGAGCGGTGAACTTTCTATAACTGCATATGACCAGCTCAGGTATCTTAAGAATAAAGACAGTTATGTCTATGAAGATATGACGGCAGGGCAGGTGGTATCTATGATAGCTGATGACTTTATGCTGCAGACGGGAGAACTTGAAGATACCGGCTATGTCATTGCATCAAGAACGGAGGATAATCAGACGTTGTTTGATATCATACAGAATGCTCTCGATGATACGCTGAATAATACAACCAATCTCTTTGTACTGTACGATGACTTCGGGAAGCTCACACTCAAAAGCATAAGCAGCATGATTGTACCGGTCCTGATAGATGCAGACACGGCAGGCTCATATGATTACAAGTCATCAATTGACAGTAATACATATAACAGGATTAAGCTTATATATGACAATGATGATGCCGGAGAACGTGAAGTGTATATATCGCAGGATGGCTCAAACATAAACCACTGGGGTGTGTTACAGTATTATGACACTATTGAAGCAGGAGAAAACGGTCAGGCCAAGGCTGATGCACTGCTTAAGCTGTATAATGCAAAGACCCGAAACCTTACTGTGTCGGACGCTTTTGGCGACAGCAGGGTGCGTGCAGGATGCATGATAGGAGTGCAGCTTAAACTGTCGGATGTAACGATACAGAACCTTATGCTTGTCGAGAGCTGTAAGCACACCTTCAGCCTTGATGAGCACAGGATGGAGATTAAACTGCGGGGAGGCGAGTTTATTGTCTGATTACGGAGATTTACTTGGAGTGATAAAGAGGAGCGCACTGGAAGCGATGGAAGCATCACAGCCGGTGCGCATTTATTATGGCAGCGTTATCGGGACGGAGCCGTTAAGAATACTTGTGGACCAGCGTCTTACACTGGGAGCTGCACAGGTTGTGCTTACAAGGAATGTAACGGATTATGAGGTCCGGGTAACAAAGGATGATGAAGATGGCACCACTGATACTGTCATTGTACATAATGCACTGAAAATTGGTGAAAATGTCATTCTGTGCAGACAACAGGGTGGACAGAAGTTCGTGGTGCTTGAAAGGATGGTGGAAATATGATTCCGGCAGTCAGTGTGCTTACGTCAGACTTAACGGTAGAGGAACAGCCGGGAAAGACATACAGGATGACAGGCGGCAGAATATCAGGAACAGCAGATAACATTGAGGCCGTCAGGCAGGCAGTATTTAAAATCCTTAACACGGAACGGTATCAGTATGTTATATACAGTTGGAATTACGGAGTTGAACTGTCAGATCTGTTTGGAAAGCCTGCCGCATATGTCAAATCAGAGGTGGAAAGGCGTATAAAAGAAGCGTTGCTGAGAGACAGCCGCATTACTTCTGTTGACAGCTTTGAATTTGAGCGGCAGAAACACAACCTGCTTGTTACATTTACAGTGCATTCGGAATATGGAGATGTTGAATCATCAAAGGAGGTGAAAATCTAGTGTACGAACAGATGGAATACAGATATATTCTTTCAAGGATGCTTGAGAGAGTGCCGGACATAATGGACAAGAGGGAAGGCTCGGTTATCTATGATGCACTTGCACCTGCAGCAGCCGAACTCGCTAATATGTACATCGAGCTTGATTCAGTGCTTAATCAGACATTTGCGGATACGGCAACCGGAAGATATCTTGACATGCGTTGTGCAGAGCGCGGAATTGTAAGACAGGCTGCGACATTTGCAACAGTAAGGGCAACAGTAAGCCCTGTTAATATAGACATAACAGGACAGAGATTCAGTTGTGGACAGTTTAATTATAAGGCTCTTTCAGGCGCAGAAGGTGAATATCAGATGCAGTGTGAAACATCAGGAACGGGACCGAATGGCACATCCGGCATAATGATACCGATTGAATACATTCCGGGACTTGAGAGTGCAAAGATAACAGAGATGCTTGTGCCGGGAGAAAATGCAGAAGCTGATGAGAGCCTTCGCAGACGTTTCTATGCATCTATTGAGAGCCAGGCGTATGGCGGCAATATTAAAGACTATAAGGATAAGACTAATGCGATAGATGGTGTTGGAGGAGTTAAGGTAACACCGGTGTGGAATGGCGGCGGTACCGTAAAGCTTACGATTATCGCATCAGACTATATTTTGCCTACAAAGACGCTTATTGACACTGTACAGAAGCAGATTGATGATATTGCGCCAATAGGTCATGTGGTCACTGTAGAGGGTGTAACGGCAGAGGTTGTTAGCATAAGCACAAAAATTACATATCAGCAGGGATGGAACTGGGATACGGTTAAAACATACGCAGAAAAGACGCTCAGGGATTATCTGGTGGCACTTGCTGAAAGCTGGGCTGAATCAGACGGACTTGTTGTGCGTATAAGTCAGTTTGAAGCACGTATGCTTGACTGTACCGGAGTTATTGATATCACCGGAACAAAGATAAATGGCAGTGCGGCCAACATGGCAGTATCATCCTATGCAATTCCTGTGTTTGGAGGTATAACGGATGAATCGTAAGCTTATAACATATCTGCCACAATTTATGCAGGAATATGAAGAGATTGAGGTAACGATGGCAGCAGAACAGACTGACACGGACAACCTGTGGAATGCTGTCTATAATGTGCGTAATGATCAGTTTGTAAGCCGTGCAACCGATGCCGGACTGACACGTTTTGAAAAAATATACGGATTATCTCACAGAGGTGACGATACGGAAGCAGACAGGCGCTTCCGTATTGTCAGCCGCATGACAGCAAAACTGCCATACACGATTGATAAATTGCAGCAGTATCTTACTGATATGTGCGGACCAAATGGGTATGGGCTTACGTGTGACAATCAGCATTACAGGCTTACAATCAGAATCGCACTTAATAAAAAGAATCAGTATGACACAATCAGGGAGTATGTAGGTGAAATGATTCCCGCAAATCTTGTCTTTGAATGTGGGCTTATGTACAATCAGCACCTGAAGTTCACAAAGCGGACGTATGGACAGCTCGCCGCTTACACAAACAGACAGTTAAGGGAAGATTATCTGGAGGATGAGGAATGAATAAGACAGAACATTATCAGCTTAATAAGCCGGAACAGGATGATTTCTATAATATTGATGACATGAATGAGAATATGGACATTATAGAAAATGCAATGCTTGAATTCGAGAACTTTCATCATGGACAGATGGTAACTATTGATACGGATTGGAACAACATAGAGCCTGGAATGCATGCTGTAAATGGTGGAAGTGATAAGAGCAAGACATGGAGCAAGGAACTTAATGGACCGAATGGAGCAAGGCTTATAGGAGTACTTCTTTGCATTGGTGATACAGCATCTAAAAACTTCACGCAGATTTATAATGAAGGATTTGTATCCGGAATTGCGTCAAGGAGGACAATTATAAGAACGTGCGTAGACGGAGTGTATGGGGGATGGATGATTATGGCATCTGTGGCAGACATCAGTACAGCAGTAGCAAAGATTGTTGCTGATGCACCGGCTGACTTCGATACGCTTAAGGAGATGAGCGACTGGATAGCAAAACATCAGTCAGATGCATCAGCAATGAATTCAGCCATACAGCAGAATGCCGAAAATATTGAGAATATGACAGCAGAGATGACCGCTGTAAAAAAATCTGTCAGTGATGGTAAGAAGAAGGTTGCCACTGCTATCACTGATAAAGGGAAGGCAACGGATTCAAATGCATCGTTTCAAACCATGTCTGATAATATAAGGCTTATGGCCGGAATACAGTACGGTGCCGGCGTAACAGCAGCGGACGCGAGAGTTAATACAGCAAGTGCTAATTATAAAGCCGGATACAGTGCAGGTGCAGCGGCGAAGAAATCATTTACGCTCCAGCTGAAACCTGAACAGGACAGCCGTGGAGACTGGGCCGTGTATGCATATGTCAATGGCGTTAGAAAAGACGGCTGGTGGGTTGGAGAGACAAGCAATCTACCTAAAATGAATACTGATATAGACACATACTACATTTAAAGTAAGAAGAGCAATCTGTCACACCGGCAGGTTGCTTTTTTAATAGTAGCAGGAAAGCGAGGTGATGCGTATGCTCTGAGAATTGCACCGGTGCAACAAATAAACATAAAATAACAGCAAAGGAAGGATAAAAGAATATGGACAGATACGAAAAGATCAAGGCGGTAATTATTGCCTTATGCGGAATTATATCAGGAAGGCTGGGAGTGCTTGCAATACCTATGATACTGCTCATTGTATGCAATGTGATTGACTATGCGACAGGCATATTTGCATCACATTACAGGAATCAGGAGATTGATTCTTACAAGGGGATAAAGGGAATTACAAAGAAGATATGCATGTGGCTGCTTGTTGGCGTCGGGGTTGTCATTGATAATCTGCTTGCATATACCTCCGGAGCGGTCGGCATAACACTGCCGTTCTCATTTCTGGTTGCCTGCATCGTTGCGGTGTGGATTATCTGCAATGAGATTATAAGCATCCTTGAGAATATCAATGATATAGGCGTTACACTTCCACCGTTCCTCATGCCGATTGTCCGCAATCTTAAGTCACAGGTGGAGGATAAGGCTGACATACTGAAAGAGGGAGGCAGTAACGATGATTAAGAGGTATCTTATGAGCGCAGGCGACATTCAGTTGTCTGCGCATTTCAGACTTCATGAGTTCCAGAGCCGCAATGGCTGGGATGAGGTTCTTGTGGATGAGGCGCTTATTGACATGCTTGAAAAGATCTATATGCACTTTAACTGCTCAAAAGCTGTAATCAATGACGGCTTCAGACAGCCGGGAGAATACTGCCGTTCAATCGGTGGCAGTGACAGGGATGCGCATGCGTATGGAATGGCGGCAGATGTTGTATTCTTTGATTCTGAGGGAGATGTAATATCAGGCAGGTATATATGCTGCTATGCTCAGGACATCGGAGTACAGGGCATTGGCTACATGGGGAATGCCGTGCACCTTGATACACGGGGCAACGGCGGTTATAAGAATACGCATTGGTGGGGCGACGACTGACTGGCACAGCTACTTTGCAATAACCAATTACCCTGCCGCTGAACCGGATGAGAATGAGGAAGACATCACGGATAAGCCGGATGATGAATCAGACAATCCTGCGGAAGATGGCAGCAGTTCAGATAATAACGTGACAGATTTTGACGGAGGTGATATGATGAACAGAGAGATTAGCAGGGAACAGCTTAAGTATGAGGTGAACAGATACGCACTGACAGTGCTGGGACGTGAAATCGGAGATGCGGACACTTATGTGGAACTTCTCAGCACAGGTCAGCTTGATTGGTATGAATTCACTAAGAGGCTTCAGGAGAGTGAAGAAGGCGTAAAGCGCTGGATTAAGTACACGCTCTTTGTTGACATTCTTAACAGAGTTCCGGAATCGTCAGAAGTTGACTGGTGGTATGCGCAGTATTCATTAAGATATGAAGTCAACAAGGAACTCATGGCTGAGAGGTTCGCAGAAGACTATGAGCAGTTCAAAGATGAGTACATGAATAAGCCGTTATAAAGACACCAAAAACAGGTAAGAACAGGCAAAAAGCTGTATGTCACAGATTGTGACAAAAAAATAATAAAAATGCCTTCAATCACAGAGGGAGAGCCACATATAACATTGAGGCACGGAAGAACTTGCACACCTCGAGATGGTCAGCACAATAGTTCACCAGCTTACACGCAATCTTACAGCTGACCAGATTAAGGGTACACCGTTTGAGGCATATTATGTTGATCATACAACTGGAGTATGGCCGCAGGCGGCGGGAGGAGTGCCGTTCTCAGCAATGGAGTTCCAGTCGACAGGTGACCCTGTAACAGATCTTGTTGAAAATATGGCAGCAGAGCAGAAAGCCAGAACGACATATGACAATCTCCTTAGAATCAGCTGTGATCCGGATGTGACAGAGCCGCTAAGATTCTTAAGGGCAAGGGAAATTGTACATTTCCAGAGATTCGGTGAGGCACTCAGAATAGTTCAGGACAGACTTGATGCACGTAACTTCTATGCATTCAATCCTGCATTTGACAAACAATCCTGCAACTGTAACAAATAAAATGCTGGAGTATACAGTATAGAAGTAAAAATGACACCGGGAATGGGCAGATATAATCAGACTGCTTCAATTCCGGTGTCATTCTGCTTCAGGCATTCTTGTCATAGAGAAGCTTAAGACCCATAAGTAAAAGCCTTGGTTCGATGATGATATCATGCCTGCAGTATGGAATAACTATTCCGCTCAGACCTCCTGTGGCGACAACGGTTGTCCTGTAACCAAGTTCATCCTCAATTCTGTCAATCATTCCGTCAATACATGAAGCATTACCGAGTATAATACCGCTTTGCATGCATTCAACAGTATTCTTGCCTATTACTCTTGATGGAGCCTGAAGCCCTACATTAAAAAGCTGGGCTGCGTTGGAAGAAAGTGCATTCATTGCAATATTAACACCGGGAGTAATGGCTCCACCGATATAATTGCGGTCTTTGTCGATTACACTTATTGTTGTGGCGGTTCCCATGTCTATAATAATAAGTGGGGCTCCATATCTGTTAATTCCGGCTACGGAATCAACAATCAGATCACTGCCCATCTCTCTGGCATTATCCATCTTAATATTAAGACCTGTTTTAAGTCCGGGACCGACTATAAGCGGAGCCTTATTTATTATTTTTTGGACAGCCCTGCTTATCACCTGCTGAAGTGAAGGTACAACGCAGGATATTATTGCACCGCTTATAGTATCAGAATCTATATTGTAAAGTTCAAGAACTGTCTTAATTCCCATTGCGTATTCAAGCGGGGATTTGGAGAGGTCTGTGGATAATTCTTCTGTAAAATATATCTTTTGATCGTCAATACATCCGAGAACAGCTGCTGTATTACCCATGTCTATTGCGAGTATCATTGTAATGTATGTTCCTTTCTTAATAATATCACGTAAGATACTCCGATTATATTCCAGGATGATTAAAATAACAATATTTATTGATTTATTTTGATTTATTAGGATAAGTTTATTGCAAAAAAGACACATTTTTTTTATAATTCATATATAGTTAAATGTGTTTATGATAATTATGACGATGTTGACAGATAATATCAGGAAATGAGGCAGATATGGAAAAAATTACAGGTAATATCATTTCTACGAAGGCCAACACCCTTTATGCGATGAAGAATCTCATAAAAAAAGCAAGAATAGAGAAGATGTATATTCTTAAAGTTGAGGATTTCTGGCGGGATAAAGAGCGTGTATGTCAGGAAATCAGGGAACGTTTTGAGGGCAGCAGGATTGTAGTTAGAAGTTCATCTACGCAGGAAGATTCCCTTAAGTATTCTAATGCAGGACATTACAAGAGTATTCTGGATGTTGATTCAGCAAGTCTTGAGGAGATTCAGGATTCGGTAGAACAGGTAATCGCGTCATATCAGGAAGATATGGAATCTGTACTCGGTGAGCAGGTACTTATACAGAGGCAGGCAACAGATGTGTGTCTGAGCGGTGTAATATTTACAAGGGATCTTAAGGGAGACAGACCATACTATCTTGTGAATTATGATGACAGGGGTTCAACAGACAGCGTAACAAGCGGACGTGGCGGTAAGATGCTCTGGATAGCCAAGGATATAATGCCTAAGAAGCTTCCTCCGCACTGGAAGAGCCTTGTACAGGCAGTCAGGGAAGTAGAGAATATTATAGAAGGTATACCGCTTGACATCGAGTTTGCTATTGACAGTAATAATGAGATAATACTTTTTCAGGTAAGACCGCTTGCGGCAGGTTACCATGAGACAGATATTAAGGATGACCATGCATTTTTCCTGCTTAAGAAGAAAGTAAGAGAGCAGTATGAACGTAAGGTTGATATAATCACGGGACGTACCATGAAGCTCTCGGATATGGCATTCTGGAATCCTTCTGAGATAATAGGAACTAATCCAAAGACACTTGATTATTCACTTTATCGTGAGATTATCACACATAATGCATGGAACAGTGGAATAAATAAGCTGGGCTACAGAAAGCTCGACCAGGATCTTATGTATCAGGTAGGTAATAAGCCGTATATTAACCTTAATTATTCTTTTTATTCACTTATACCGGCATCGGTTTCAGAAGGTCTTGCGATGAGACTTGTCGATTTCTACCAGAAGAGGCTGGAGGAGGATTTGTCGGCACATGACAAGATAGAGTTTGAGATAGCCTACAGCAGCTATGATTTTATGACGGAGAAGAACAGCCTTAAGATGCTGGAGTATGGCTTTACTGAGGAAGAACGCCGTACACTGATAGATGCTGTCAAGGAGATTACGATAGATGCAGTCAACAATCAGGACAGGCTTATAAAAGAGGATATGGAATCGCTGGCTGTTCTTGATAAGTGCCGTGATAAGATGGAGCAGCTGCGCCGTTCGGATGCGGGAATATATGAGATTGCGAAGGGAATACTCGAACTTCTTAATACACTGGAGACGTATGGTACGCCGCAGTTTGCAAGACAGGCAAGAATTGCATTTATTGCGAGGTCATTTATAAGAACACTTTCAGAGGCAGGATATTACTCACATGAGGAGACTGACGGCTTCATGAAGTCAATATCTACGGTCTCTTCTGCATTCAATGATGATTTTGAACAGTTCTCCAATAATAAGATGAGCAGCGAGGAATTCTATGCCAAGTACGGGCATTTGAGAAGTGATACTTATGATATACGTTCAGAAAGATATGATGCCATGAACTTCAGGCCGGTATCTGCCAGGAATAAGACACCTAAGAATTCAAAGTACCTTGATATTGACCTTGCACCGCTTAAAAAAGCTCTTGATGATAATGGAATAGATATACCTGAGAAGGATTTTAAGAAGTTTCTTATTAAGGGAATAGAGCAGAGAGAGTATTTTAAATTTGAATTTACCAAGTCGCTCAGTCTTGTACTTGAACTTATACGTAAGATAGGCAATATTGCCGAAGTACGGGTTGAAGACCTGTCATGGCTTTCTGTTGCGGATATAAGAGCAATCAGAAAAGATGTACAGAGTGAGGCTCTTAAGGAAAAATGGCTTGAACTTGCGTATACAAGACGTAAGCAGTACCGTGAATACAGAACACTGCTGCTTCCTGAGGTAATTCTATCACCGTTGAGCTTTGATATTATTCCGGTATATGAGGCAAGACCTAACTTTATTACATCCAAGAGGATAGAGGGCGAGGTTGTGATGCTTGAGGATGACAAGGATGCGGATATTACAGGCAGGATAGTAGTCCTTACCAAGGCAGACCCCGGATATGAGTGGATATTTACCAAGAATATTAAGGGATTTATCACCAAATACGGCGGAGCGGCATCACACATGGCAATAAGATGTGCAGAGTTCGATATACCGGCTGCAATAGGTTGTGGAGAGAAGATTTATAATGCGGTATCCAAGATGGATTATCTTGAACTGGACTGTAAGAACGGAGAGATTAAGCCGGGAATCCAGTATAACAATCTGCATGCCCTTATAACACAGAGAGAAGGCGTTAACGCATACGGAGACCCTACAGACATACTTGAATCGGCATACATGCGTTTTTATGAGCTTATGGGATTTATACCTAAGCCGGTATCTAATCATAACAGGAATATAGAGAAGCTGTTTGATGATAAGATAGACCTTCTTATTGTTGTAGGAGGCGGCTCATTGCAGCCGGAATGTTATGACAGGCCTCATAATGATGAGATACAGCCGCACAGGGATATTACTGAGGAGAAGCTTATACGATACTGTATTAAGCATGGAATACCGATAGTTGCTACATGCCGCGGAATGCAGTATATAAATGTTCTTTTTGGCGGCAGGCTCCATTACCATCCTAAGCTTAAGATTGAAAGACCGAGAGGAGTAGACCATCCTGTAAGACTTGTTAAGGAAGACAGAATAATACAGGTTAATAACTATCATCAGGACGTAATATATGAGGGAGAGCTTGCACCATGCTTTGAGGTGCTTGCGGTAGATGAGCAGAATCATACGATAGAAGCTTATGGCTCTGAAGAGATGAAGCTGCTGGCACTTCAATGGCACCCGGAGAGAAAGTTTGAGACCGCAGAGGCACAGGATGAGACACGTAAGATAATTGTTAATTTTATACAAAGCCATATAAGGTAACAGATGATTATCCAATAAAATAACTGCCGTATGCTCTGTTCGGATGACAGATGCGTACAGCAGTTATTTTAATATTCAAATGTAACGGTATAAGTTGAATATCCTGTGCGTTCAGTTGCCAGGACACGATAAGATACAGTCTTTTTGCCACATTTGACACCCGCGCGGATGTCAGGAGTGAAACCGCGCGTCATAAAATTACATGAAACAGCATGTGACTTAACCTGTGAAGCAAGATAATGATTGAGTTCGCTCTGTGATGAGAAAAGAGTATATCCAAGAACATTATAGTAAGCCAGATCGGTGCCTGCGGCAGCCGGATGCCAGGATTCTATTGTGTGGTCAAGCAGGATGTCATCATCGGTTATATTAAAGTAATTATGTCTTATGGTACCATCTCCTCCAACCGGGTCATCCCATGTAGTATCGACATGATACCAGTGACCGTCTAAGCATACCATATTCCATATATGGCTATCGCCTCCGGCTTGCCCGGTGACAGGGATGCATCTGATTCCTGCCATATCCATCAGGGTCTGAAATACTTCTGTATATCCTGAACATGAAGCACTTCCGTTAAAAAGCGCATCATATGCAGGCGAGTCAGAGTTACGGTCAAGAACATACCGGACATTATTTACAATGTAATCATGAACGGTAAGCTCATTGATGACATCAGGATTAGATGATGATACAGTGGAGCTGAGTATATCACAGTATCTGTCATACATGGCAGTCTGCTGTTCATTGAGAGCTGATATATCATTGGAACGGTAAGCGTATATTATCGGATAATTGTCCCAGTATTCAATCTGCGCAGTAACCTGACAGAAACCTGAATATGTAATATATTCGCAATGTATTTTGTTAAGTCCTGCAAGTGAGTTCAGCCATGCATCGGCGTCAACGTATGATTTGTCTGGTACATTGAATGTGCATGAATCTTTATTCTCATACATGGTCTGCAAAAGCAGGCTTGTTATGTCATCCTGACTGGTACAGAGTGTATATCTGCTGTCAGCTGATGCGGCTTTGGAGCCTGACAGTAATGTATCAATATCATATATATTACCGCAGGCGGACAGAGCCTGACAAAGCAGTACCATACAAAGAATAAGAGAGCATTGCACAAGATATCGGCCAAAATGTCGGTTCATATAATCTCCGTTCAGATATTATCGGTCTGTGTCATCAGATTCTGATATATTTTTAGAAGAATTGCCTGTTATATTTATTGCAACGTATTCACGCGTAGTTGTGTCCGGGTTAATGTTATCTAATGTATCGATATCGCCAAAATCATCATCATCTTCATTCTCATATGCAGTGAGCGTATCGTTGTCTTTTTTGAACTTAAGGAGAAGTGCACCTGCAGCAAATGCAGATGCGGCAACGGCAGCAGCTTTTGCAATTAATAAACCAGTGTCCTTTTTCATGATAGTGTATTCCTCCAGAATTTATATATTCAAAATATAATAAATATAATGTATAATATCGTAATGAATATTGTACTCTATTTTACCATAAAATTAAAGGCGTACAATTTATAAATTTTTGGAAAATACTTAATGAATTATGTGCAATATGTGCATGGAACGGAGATAGGATGAAGATAAAAGAATACGGTAAGGATCTTGAGATTGCGGAAGTCAGTGATTTTGACATAGCGCAGACGTTAGAGTGCGGACAGTGCTTTCATTTTAACAGGATTGATGACCATGATTACGCACTTGCAGCTAACGGTATGCTCCTTCATGCAGCGCAGACAGATACAGGGATTGTGTTGTATGATACGGACAAAGGGCAGTACGAGAATATATGGCGGTCATATTTTGATATGGACAGAGACTACAGCAGCATCAAAGAATATCTTGTCAGATATGATTCAAGGCTTGAAGATGCCATTAATGCAATGGGAGGAGTAAGGATACTCAATCAGGAATTCTTTGAGACGCTGATGTCATTTATAATTTCACAGAATAAGCAGATACCGCATATAAAACAGATTGTGGCACAGATATCACATGATTACGGCACATATCTCGGAGATATTGCCGGACAGGAATATTATGCATTTCCTGACTGTGATACGCTCTACAGTAATGCGGGAGTTGAAGCATTCAGAGCGTGCAAAACAGGCTTCAGGGCACCATATCTGTGGGATGCGGTATGCAGTGTGAAGGAAGGCCGTATTAATGAACGGAGGCTCAGGACAGATGGAATTGCGGAATGTCTTGAAGAACTGATGCAGATAAAGGGTGTAGGTACTAAGGTCGCGAGCTGTGTCGCATTGTTCTCTCTGGGACAGACTGCAGCATTTCCGGTTGACGTGTGGATAAAAAGAATGATGGAACAGATGTATTTTGACGGCAGAGAGACACCAAAAAAGGTAATAGAGAGTTTTGCTGCTGAGCATTTTGGAGAGTATGGCGGCTTTGCACAGCAGTACATATTTTATTATGGAAGAGAAATGTCATCAAAATCTTAACAAAATATAAAATAATCAAAATGAGATAAAGTGAGAAAAATAGAGATAATGAGAGGAAACAAGAGCAAATACCAGAAAACAGAAAAAACATGGGAGCAAAAAACAGTTGCATTATAAGGGCAAATTGAATAATATATGTTCAAGGTTTAGCACTCGAGATAAATGAGTGCTAACAATACTAAAGCAATAGAATATTAAGACTGTGTGCATTGAGCACAAGAAGGAGGACATAATGAAGTTAGTACCATTAGGTGACAGAGTAGTAATCAAGCAGTTAGTTGCAGAGGAGACAACAAAGTCAGGAATCGTTCTGCCGGGTCAGGCAAAAGAAAAACCACAGCAGGCAGAGGTAATCGCAGTTGGTCCTGGCGGAGTTATAGATGGCAAAGAAGTTACAATGCAGGTTAAGCCTGGTGACAAGATTATCTATTCTAAGTATGCCGGAACAGAAGTTAAGCTTGAAGATGAAGAATATATCATTGTTAAGCAGGGAGATATTCTTGCAGTAATCGAGTAATCAATTCGGATATGTGGTAACGCATACAGGATAACATTTTATAAATAGTATCAGAATATTAGGAGGACTAAGATATTATGGCAAAGGAAATTAAGTACGGAGCAGATGCCAGATCAGCAATGGAAGCAGGCGTTAACAAGCTTGCCAATACAGTAAGGGTAACACTTGGACCTAAGGGTCGTAATGTAGTTCTTGACAAGTCATATGGTGCACCGCTTATCACTAATGATGGTGTTACAATTGCCAAGGAGATAGAACTCGAAGATAAGTTTGAGAATATGGGCGCACAGCTTGTTAAGGAAGTTGCAACAAAGACTAATGATGCAGCAGGTGATGGTACTACAACAGCAACAGTACTTGCACAGGCAATGGTTAATGCCGGTATGAAGAACCTTGCAGCAGGTGCTAATCCAATCATCTTAAGAAGAGGCATGAAGAAGGCTACTGATTGTGCAGTTGAGGCTATTGCACATATGAGCGAGAAGGTTACAGGCAAGGATCAGATTGCAAAGGTTGCATCAATCTCAGCAGGTGACGAAGAAGTAGGCCAGATGGTAGCAGATGCAATGGAGAAGGTTTCTAACGATGGTGTTATCACAATCGAGGAATCTAAGACAATGAAGACAGAGCTTGACCTTGTAGAAGGTATGCAGTTCGACAGAGGTTATATCTCAGCATACATGGCAACAGATATGGATAAGATGGAAGCTGTCCTTGACAATCCATACATCCTTATCACAGATAAGAAGATTTCTAACATTCAGGAGATTCTTCCAATACTTGAGCAGATTGTACAGAGTGGTTCAAAGCTCCTTATTATTGCAGAGGATGTCGAGGGCGAAGCTCTTACAACACTTATTGTTAATAAGTTAAGAGGAACATTTAATGTTGTAGCTGTTAAGGCTCCGGGATATGGCGACAGAAGAAAAGAGATGCTTAAGGATATCGCCATTCTTACAGGTGGTCAGGTAATCTCAGAAGAACTCGGACTTGAGCTTAAGGATACAACAATGGATATGCTCGGCAGAGCTAAGTCTGTTAAGGTTCAGAAAGAGAACACAGTTATCGTTGACGGTGAAGGCAACAAGGCTGATATCGATGCAAGAGTTGCACAGATTAAGGCTCAGATAGAAGAGACAACATCAGACTTTGATAAGGAAAAGCTTCAGGAAAGACTTGCAAAGCTTGCAGGCGGCGTAGCTGTTATCAGAGTAGGTGCTGCTACTGAGACAGAGATGAAGGAAGCTAAGCTTCGTATGGAAGATGCCCTTAATGCTACAAGAGCAGCAGTTGAGGAAGGCGTTATCTCAGGTGGTGGTTCAGCATATATCCACGCATCTAAGGAAGTTGCAAAGCTTGCTGCTTCACTTGCAGGAGATGAGAAGACAGGTGCTGAGATTATTCTTAAGGCACTTGAAGCTCCACTGTTCCACATTGCTAACAATGCAGGACTTGAAGGCGCTGTTATTATCAACAACGTAAGAGAGTCTGAGGTTGGTACAGGATATGATGCTCTTAATGAGAAGTATGTGAACATGGTTGAGGCTGGTATCCTTGACCCTGCTAAGGTTACAAGAAGTGCTCTTCAGAATGCTACAAGTGTTGCATCTACACTTCTTACAACTGAAGCTGCTGTTGGAACAATCAAGGAAGACGCTCCGGCAATGCCAGCAGGTGCAGGCATGGGTGGAATGATGTAATCCAATCCTTTAAGAACAATATATAATATAATGTGTACCCGACAGGTGCATGGGAATCATACCTGGCGCAGTTGAACTGCGTCAGGTATTTTTTATGTATTCACGGTTGACATAAAGCACAAAAAGGCGTATACGTTAATGTTGAAAAGTGAGGAAATATATATGAAAGAAAAATGTGAAACAATGTTTACAAAGCTTCTGTCAGAAAAACAGATGTCAGAAGCATTTATCAACAGCATATTCCTTGCATTGTCAGGAGGATTTCAGGATGCGTATACGTATAATACGCGTGATAAGGTATTCTCAAATGCGCAGACAGGTAATGTGGTGCTGATGAGCCAGTATTTTATGGATGGCGACTGGAGCAGGGCTCTGCATTATTTTGTACCGCTGATTGCATTCGGACTTGGAGTATTCTTTGCAGAGAGAGTGCAGAACAGGTTCAGATATGCACAGAAGCTGCATTGGAGACAGGGGATACTTCTGCTGGAGATAATTATTCTCGGGATTGTAGGTTTCATACCGGTTGATTTTAACATGGTGGCGACAACACTTGTATCATTTGCATGTGCAATGCAGGTTCAGACATTCCGTAAGGTGAACGGTTATTCATATGCAAGTACTATGTGTATAGGTAACCTGAGAAGCGGAACAGCGGCACTTTCCCTCTATATGAGAGAAAAAGATTCTGAAAAGCTAAGACAGGCAGCGTATTATTTTGGGATAATATTCTTCTTTGCAATAGGTGCCGGAATCGGAGGCGTAATGTCTGTAAGATACGGAATACATGTAATATGGATGTCGGTTGCACTGCTGCTCATAAGCTTCTGTCTGATGTTTGTTGAAAAACTGAGATAGATCTGTGAATGTTGAATGGAGGATTAAATATGAATAGGGATTTGACGAAGGGGAATCCGTCGGCAGAGCTGGTTAAGTTCTCACTTCCGCTCCTTGGAAGTATGATATTCCAGCAGCTTTATAATATTGCCGACAGCTTTGTCGCAGGCAAGTTTATACACGAAAATGCTCTTGCAGCAGTAGGTAACTCATATGAGATAACGCTGATATACATAGCATTTGCATTTGGATGTAATATGGGATGCTCGGTTATAGTATCCAATCTGTTCGGTGGCAAAAGATATTCGGCAATGAAGACAGCTGTAAGCACAACGTTCATTGCGAGCGGAATACTGTGTGCCGTACTTATGGCAGTGGGACTTCTGTTTGGCAGGAACATGCTTGCACTTATAAGAACACCGGATGACATTATGGCAGATTCACTGCTGTATCTTAATATCTATACGATGGGACTTCTGTTTCTTTTCTTCTATAACATTGCAACGGGCATATTTTCTGCGATGGGAGATTCCAGAACGCCATTTATATTGCTGGCGTGTTCATCGACGGCTAACATATTTGTTGATATTCTGTTTGTTAAGGAATTCCAGATGGGAGTTGCGGGAGTCGGCTGGGCAACATTCCTGTGTCAGGGAATAAGCTGCGGTGCAGCAGTTTTACTCGTATTCAAAAGACTTGCAAAGATAAAGAATGAAGATGTACATAAACCGCAGATATTTTCATGGGGGCTTCTTGGCAAGATAACCAATATAGCGGTGCCAAGCATACTTCAGCAGAGCTTTGTGTCTGTAGGCAACATAATAATACAAAGTGTAATTAACGGATATGGAGCGCCGGTTATTGCAGGGTATTCGGCGGCAATTAAGCTTAATAATATGGTCATAACTTCATTTACGACACTTGGTAACGGAGTTTCCAACTTTACGGCACAGAATATGGGTGCCGGCAGGACGGAACGTGTCGGCAGCGGACTTAAGGGAGGACTTAAGCTTGTATATATTATCTGTATTCCTGTGGCTGCGCTCTATATGCTTGGAGGAAAAAGCATATTACTTCTGTTTATAAATGACAGAACCGGAGATGCTATGAAAACAGGGATTCAGATATTAAGAATTCTTGCACCGTTTTATTTTGTTGTGTCTACAAAGCTTATGTGCGACGGCGTATTACGCGGTGCAGGTGCTATGAAGTCATTTATGATAACAACATTTACGGATCTTATACTGAGGGTTGTACTTGCAGTAATGCTTTCAGCAAGATTCGGAGTAGTAGGCATATGGAGTGCATGGCCGGTAGGATGGTCAATCGGTACAGCCATGTCAATATATTTTTATGCAGTAGGCAGATGGAAAAGCTATTCCATAACATAACGAATATGGAAATATCGCCGGAATAAGTTATAAAAATAAATATTATTTCTCATTTACAAATGATAAAAATTTGCATATAATGAGTGTGAAAATATTAACATAATAGTTATAACACAACAGTTATGCGGATTTGGAGGTCCATGATGTTATCTAATGATGCAACAATAATTAAGATAAAGCACGAAGTTTATTATCAGGTAGCGAAGCTTGCTTTTGAAGGAACATTTGATGAGAAGAAGGATGATATACCATATAATATGATTCCCGGTCCTAAGGCGCAGTTCCGTTGCTGTATCTATAAGGAAAGAGAGATTATAAGGCAGAGAATACGTCTGGCAGAAGGTCTTAATCCTACAGATTCTGATTCTGATAACATTATACAGGTAATTAATTCGGCATGTGAAGAGTGTCCGATTGCAAGATATACAGTTACGGATAACTGCCGTCTGTGTATGATGAAGGCTTGTAAGCAGGCCTGCAAGTTCGGGGCTGTAAGCATGGGACGTGACCGTGCATATATAGACCCTCAGAAGTGCCGCGAGTGTGGTCAGTGTGCCAAGGCATGTCCTTATAATGCAATTGCGGATCTTATAAGACCTTGCATGAAGACATGTCCGGTTGGCGCAATTGAGATGGATGAGTATGGTGTAAGTAAGATAGATGAGAGCAAATGCATCGAGTGTGGCAAGTGTATTCACAGCTGCCCGTTTGGTGCAATTGGTTCCAAGGCATACATAGTTGATGTTATCAATGCAATCCGTGCAGGTAAGCATGTATATGCAATGATTGCGCCGGCATCGGAAGGACAGTTCGGAGCTGACATAACTATGGCAAGCTGGAGGACAGCACTTAAGAAGGTCGGTTTTTCAGATCTTTATGAAGTAGGTCTCGGCGGAGATATGACAGCATATTCGGAAGCCAAAGAATGGCTTGAGGCGTACAGGGACGGTAAGAAGATGACAACGTCATGCTGTCCGGCTTTTGTTAACATGGTTAAAAAGCATTTTCCGGAACTTATGGAGAATGTCTCTACAACCGTATCACCTATGTGCGCAGTGTCAAGAATGATAAAGGCTAAGGACGAAGGCGCCATAACGGTATTCATAGGTCCATGTGTCGCTAAGAAGTCAGAGAGTAAGGACAAGTCAATAAAAGGTAATGCTGATTATGTTCTTACATTTGGCGAGATACGTGCAATATTAAGGGCAAAGGATGTTGTGCTTGAGCCTGAAGAAGATGACCGTCAGGAAGCAAGTGTATTCGGTAAGAGATTTGGTAATGGCGGAGGAGTAACGGCAGCTGTCCTTGAAAGTATGAAGGAGATGGGACAGGAGACAGATGTCAAGGTGGCAAAGTGCAGTGGCGCAGCTGAGTGTAAGAAGATACTTACACTGTTTAAGTTTGGCAAGCTCCCTGAAGATTTTATTGAAGGAATGGCATGTGAAGGCGGATGCGTAGGCGGTCCGAGTGCACACAGAGCTGAGCTTCCATCCAGGAAGGACAGAGATACGCTTATAGCTCAGGCTGATTCAAGGAATATTGAGCAGAATCTTGCCGGATATGATATGGATTCATTCTCAATGCACAGATAGTAATGGCACAATAGTATATAGTGCACAGAATGGAGGCTTTATGGCTAACATGCTTGATTATATTGACTGGCGTGGGGACATAACGATTCACCAGTCAGGAATTAATGATGTTGACTGCCTTATTATGGCACAGATTTCATATATGAATTTTGATGGTGTTGTGGGGAATGAACCTGCAGCATCTTTTGGTGAGGCCGTTGTGACGCTTTCGGAAGCGTCACAGCGGTTATTTGAGCTTAGGGACAGTGCAACAAAAGGATTGCTTTTGTCAGACAATGATACGCTGCTCCTTAAAAAGCTTGCGTCAAGCAGAAGATTTGGCAGTATGAAGCTTGCAGCATACAGAGCTGTGGCTGACGAAGAGGAGGAGAAACAGTTCGGTGCCGTGTGCATATTTCCCGGAGATGCCACCGTTTATATATCATACAGGGGAACTGATGATACTATAGTCGGATGGAAAGAAGACCTTAACATGAGTTTTCAGACACCGGTTCCGTCACAGGTTGAGGCACTTAAATATCTTAATACTGTGGCAGGAACATTTGAAGGCAGGATAAGAATCGGAGGACACTCAAAGGGCGGTAATCTTGCAATATATGCAGCATCATATGCTGATAAGCAGGTTCAGGAAAGAATACGCGGCGTGTATTGCTTTGACGGACCGGGATTCATGAATCACGTTCTTGACGAGTCGAATTTCAAAAATATAGCATCACAGATTCACTCATATGTTCCGCAGTCATCTGTTGTAGGTATGCTTCTCGGACATCCGGTCGGGTACACAGTGGTCGAGAGTACACAGCTTGGAATCTATCAGCATGACACATATTCATGGCAGGTGCTCGGCAGGTATTTTGTGTGCCTTGATAATGTGAATGAAAGCAGTATTTTTATGGATGCGACACTCAAAGAGTGGATATATTCGATGAACAGTGAGCAACGCAGGGAATTTGTTGATGCTATGTATGCCATAGTACAGCAGACGGAAGCAAAGACTCTCCTTGAACTGTCTGTTAACGGACTTAAAAGTGCGAAGCTGATACTTAAGTCAATGAAAAATATGGATCCGTCAACCAAGAAGATGATACAGAGGACAATATCTGCACTTATGAAGATAGCGGGGCGCAATATCAAGTACAATCATAATATGTGAAAATGCGATGAAACAGTTGCAACAATTCTTTGATAAGGATATAATTATATGTATGTCTGTCGGTTGTTTATACTGACGGTAATATGGAGAATTGGGAAGGAATTTACGGACTTATGGAAGATGTGTCTAAGAAGACCCCAAAAGAGGTCAGAGAAGAAAAGAGACGTGAAGCAAACCGCAAGGCGGCTGCGGAGAATATGCAGAAGAAGCAGGCATCCATATATGATGCTGACGGCAAAGTAGTAACAAGCTATGATAAGAAGCTTGCCAAGAGGAAGGAAGAACAGAAGAAGGACAAGCGTAACACTTTAATCACGAGGATTACATTGATTGTCGTACTTGTGGCAGTTGCGGCAGCACTGATATTTGCAATAGGTAAAAAAGTTAATGAGCGTTACGGCACGGCTGTTACCGTTAATGGCGAGAAGATAGGCAGAGTTGAATATGATTTTTATTATCATATGGGAATTAACAACTTTATGAATACCTATGGCTCATATGCATCATATTTTGGACTTGATACAGGTTCAGACCTTTCAAAGCAGACATATCGCGGAGATGAGACATGGGCTGATTATTTTGGCGTTAATGCGGTAGAGATGATAAAAGAGATGAGAGCATTATCGGCAGAAGCGGATAAGAATTCATTCAGTTACGATGATACGGATGATTATAATGAGTTTAACTCATCAATTGAGAAGGCTGCTTCTGATGATGGCAGCAGTGTTAAGGATTATTATAAGAAGACATTCGGTGATTATGCTACACAGAGCAGCATTGAATCTTATGTTAAGCAGTATCTGCGTGCTAATGCTTATTATGATGATTATCAGAAGAATCTTACATTCTCAGATGCAGAGATTAACGATTATTACAATGAGAATAAGGATAAATATGATGTTGTTGATTACAGATATCTGGAAGTTGCTGATCTTGATAAGGCCAATGAGATGCTTGCATCAATAACTGATGGCAGCTCATTCAGAGCACTCTGCCCTCAGTATGCGGCAGATGATCTTAAGAGCGGATACGAGACAGATGATAAGTCACTTGCAACGGGAGCAACGCAGTCATCAATCACAACAGGAGCCGAAGTTACATCATGGCTTTTTGACAGTGTGCGTAAGGAAGGCGATAAGACAGTAGTAACAGTTGCGGATGATAATAAGAATTATGTGCTTTACTTCAGCAGCAGATATCTTACTGATGCGCAGAAGTCGATAATGACTGACAGCATGAAGAGTTCGAAGTCACAGGAATATATCAATTCACTTATAGACGGAATGACTTCACAGAGCGGAACGGTTAAGATATATGAGGAGACTGCAGGCAGTGCAGATGGAGAATAACTATGATAAGACATATAGCAATGTTTCACCTTACTGATGCGGCGGATAGTGAAGGCAGAGATAAGGTTATAAGTGATATTAAGGCATCTGTAGCTAATATGAACGGTAAGGTTCCGGGACTTATCAGAGCTGAGATAGGTGTTAATGAGACCGGAGGACCGCATGATATCGTCATGTATTGTGAATTCGAGGACATGGAGGCCTGCAGAAACTTCGGTAATGATCCATTGCATGTTGCACACAGGGAAAAGATGAATAATTATGTGTGTGACAGAGTCTGGGCTGATTATACGATCTGACGATGGTGGCATATGGACAATAATGACCAGCAGTTAAAAAAGAGATTCGATGAGCTTGCCAGAAAGTCATATAATCAGGGAATATATCTTTTCACGGATTTTCTGTCAATGCCGGATGCCGCAATTGCGTGCGACAGTGCACCGGCAGGATATGTTACTCTTTTCGGTGGCACAGACGGATGCGAGAGAGTTATGGCAAGATTCGGCAACGCAGAAGAATTCGGATATGAAGAGGATTTTCCTATTGACGTTGTTATGATAGAACCTCTCATTAAAAAGTTCTCCGATGAACTTACACATAGAGATTTCCTTGGCGCACTCATGAATCTTGGAATTGAACGCGATGTTATAGGAGATATAATGATAAGGGATAAGACGGCGTATGTATTTGCGACCAGAAAAATAGTCCCATATATAGCAGATAGCCTTGATAAGGTAAAGCATACAAGTGTTAAGTGCAGGATACTGAGCACGGAAGAGATAACGGCAAGTGTTTCTGTTGAGCTTGAACGGCAGGAACTTGTTATATCATCTGAACGGCTTGATGCAGTTATATCCAAGCTTTATAATATGTCACGCAGCCAGTCGATAGAGATGTTCCGTGATAAGAAAGTGTTTGTAAACGGACGGCAGTATGAGAATAACAGTGGAGTTGTGAAGCCCGGAGACGTTGTTGCAGTAAGAGGATTCGGTAAGTTTGTATATGAAGGAATTATATATGAGACCAAAAAAGGCCGGATTTGTGTTGCGGCAGACAGATATGTATAGAAGGTAGGTTTTTGCAATAATTCAAAGGCGCCTCTGTTTGTGAATGGTAATATGTTCGCGAACAGAGGCGCTTTTTATGATTACAGAACCAATCTGTCAGGTTGTGATGTAAGTGTTATATCTGAACCGTCTAAGACGTTCTTCCATCTTGATTGCGTTGGCAAGGTAGCCATACGCACCAACCTGTACTTTGTATATGCCATCATCATACACGATGAAGGCGGGAAATCCTTCTATGAGAAGTGAGTTGAGCATACGGTCGGCAGATTCTTTATTACGGAATGCGCCTACCTGTACACGGTATAATTTATCAAACTGTGCATTACTGTCATTCATGTTCTCACAGTTACAGCCCCATTTTGTATAACTGCCATCGGGCATTGTACGTGGAGGTGTAGACGGCGCTGCTTCCGGCGACAGAGAAGCCTCTTCTGATGGCTGGATGTAACGCCCTGCTGATGAATCATTTTCTGGGCTTACAGTATTGCCGGCATCAGCAGATACGGGCCGCGCCTGCTTTGACGGCCTGTTAGTCTGGTATATTGTCGTAAGTATGCCATCAGCAATACCCTGTGCGATTTTGTTAAAATTATCATCAAATATCCGGTTGTCGGTGTCGCTGTTTATAAAACCGGTCTCAACGAGAACGGCAGGCATTTTGGTGCGTTTGAGAACAACAAGATTAGGGCGTTCATCAATGCCAAGATTGTTAAAACCGATGGCACTCAGTTCGGAATTGATATTATCGGCAAGAAGACTTCTTGTACCGCCATCTGCATATACAAGGCTTTCAACACCGGAGTACCGGTTAGGTATCTCTGATGAATTGCGATGGAGAGATACGAAAAGATCGGCTCCGGAATTATTAGCGTCCGTGGCTTTCTTAAAAGGCGTTTCGTAGGTATCGTCATTTCTTACATAAAATACATCAACGCCGCTATTCTCGAGTATCTTGCCAACGGCCATTGCAAGGCGGAGTACATCATCTTTTTCCTGTCTTCCGTTATATACGGCACCGGGGTCACTGCCGCCATGGCCGGCATCAATTGCAACTTTATACTGAGCCATTATATCCTCCATTCAGGTCAGCTGTTCAGACAGCTGCATGTGAAATTTTACATTTTGCTATTATCTTATGCAATACATCACACATTTGTGCATATAGTAGCTTTAGATTATATAATATGGAAATGGTATAGAATATGGATGCAATTAACGGTAATAATGCAACAGACAGCGGGTTTCTTCAGGTGAGTGTTGTGGCAGGAGATACAATGAAGCCGCTTCAGGACGCAAGGGTAAGTATATCATACAGCGGAGAACCGGAGACAGATATTGAACAGCTTGTCACGGATTCTGACGGACAGACTGATGCGGTTGAGCTTGCTGCACCACCGGTTGAGTACAGCATGGAACCGGGTGATGTCCAGCCATATGCGGAGTACAGCGTTACGGTAACCGCATCCGGTTATGAAAGCTTTAATGTTTCGGGAATTTCACTGTTTGCGGATACAACAGCACTTCAGGGAATAAGGCTTGTGCCAAGGAATGTTACAACATTGGCAGGAAATATTGTAATTCCTGCAAATACGCTGTGGGGCAACTTTCCGCCCAAGATAGCGGAGGCAGAGACCAAGCCTGTTGGGCAGCCCGGAGAAATAGTACTAAGCCGCGTGGTTGTGCCGGAATATATTATAGTCCATGATGGGGTCCCGACAGATTCAACAGCGAGGAATTATTATGAGAGATTTACCGATTATATTAAAAATGTAGCAAGCAGCGAGATATATTCGACATGGCCGGACGCGACTCTGCGTGCTAATATTCTTGCTATAATATCATTTACATTGAACAGGGTCTATACTGAGTGGTACAGAAACCGCGGATACGATTTCACAATAACTTCGTCTACTGCATTTGACCATAAATGGGTGTATGGGCGTAATATATTTGAAAATATATCACAGATTGTAGATGAGATATTCACCAATTATCTTTCGCGTCCTAATGTAAAGCAGCCGATACTTACGCAGTATTGTGACGGAAGACGTGTGTCATGCCCGAACTGGTTGAGCCAGTGGGGGTCAAAAGCACTTGGAGACCAGGGCTACTCAGAAATACAGATTCTACGTAATTATTATGGCGACGATATGTATATAAATACGGCAGAAGAGATAAGCGGAATACCGGCATCATGGCCGGGGAGTAATCTTGATATAGGTTCATCAGGAAGCAAGGTGCGGCAGATTCAGGAACAGCTGAATCTTATAGGGGAATTCTATAGTTCAATACCTGTTCTTATTCCTGATGGGATATATGGCGAGCGCACTGCTGATGCAGTCAGGGCATTCCAGAAGATATTCAGGCTGCCACAGACAGGAATTGTTGATTATCCTACATGGTATAAGATATCAGATATGTATGTACGCCTGAGTGGAATTGCTGAGCTGCAATAGAAAGTCAGCATTCAGGAGAAGCATATGGGGAACCGGCGTGCCGGAGACTATTTTATTACCACAGCCTGGCGGTAGTAGGCACTGTATGCTGCGGCAAATTCCGTAAGGTCACGTTCGACGATATCACTTAAAGGGTCAGCAATGAACACGGTGTTCTTCTCAAGATTGAATCCCGTGAGAACAACGCAGTGTTCATTGCTGGGCCAGTTGAATACTGTATTATCATTAAGCCGTATGGAAGAGTAGGTTGTAGGCGTTCCCCATTTGCTTGTGCTCCATACAATTACAGGATTGCCGTCAGATATCTCATCAAACAGTGTCTGTAATGGCGCACCGCTTATGTTGTGCGCCTTGAGTGGCGAATTATTGTCAGCAAGAAAGCGGGAAGCACTTCTTGTTATGGCAGGCGCAAAACAACCCCAGCTTGCACTTTCATATGGATTGCCGATATAATAATCATAGAAACTTCCGTCAAACGTCTCAAGACGGTCAAGGTAGTTGTCAGCCATATATGTTTTACTGACATTATACCCAAGATAGTTGAGAACCATTGTGAGTGAAGTAATCTCACAGCCTGTAGGAAGTTCGGGATTCTGGGCAATATGCCTTACGGGAATCAGCATATAAAGCTGCATAGACTTAATCAGAGGCCTGCCTGCCTCATCAGTAGCATCCTCATGCATGCCTGAAGAGTATACATCCGCATCAAGTCCGGCAGGAAGTGTGGCTTCGGTTATTGTTACGGATGTATCACTGCCCGCTGTCTCCTCCGCAGCAGATGCCCCGGATGCCCCACGCAGGCCTTTTGATGGATTATAGGCAAAATACACATATATGATTATGAATAGCAATACAGGAAGTATTGCCATAAAAACAGCAGCTTTTTTCTTCATTATGTACCTCATTAATTTTAAAGCAATAATATTATTATAACGTACAATATAATATTTTCCAAGGGGGATGCCCCGGAATGGAGACAGGAATGGAACGGACTAATATAAATCTGGAATATTATAAGATATTTTACTATGTTGGGAAGCTTGGAAGCATATCGCTTGCTGCCAGGGAACTCTGCATCTCGCAGCCTGCGGTAAGCCAGGCAATCAGGCATATGGAATCCCAGCTTTCTGTAAAGCTGTTTGCAAGAATGCCAAAAGGTGTGAAGCTTACAAGTGAAGGGGCGATGCTGTATTCGTATGTGAGCCAGGGATATGAATATATAAGGCTTGGAGAGGACAAGCTATTTCAGATGCTCAATCTTGAGTCGGGTGAGATAACGGTGGGAGCAAGTGACATGACGTTAAAGTATTTTCTCCTTCCGTATCTTGAGAAGTTCCATAATCTTTATCCTGATATAAAGGTGTCAGTTACTAATGCACCTACGCCGGAGACGCTGCAGTTCCTGAAAAACGGAAGTATTGATTTTGGAATTATCAGTACGCCCGTAGATGATGATAAAGATGTAGATATCACGCCGGTTATGGAGATTCAGGACGTGTTTGTTGCAGGAAGCCGTTTTGCTGAATTAAAGGGAAGACAGATGTCATGCAGCGAACTCGAAGATTATCCTGTAATCTGCCTTGAGGGCAATACAAGTACAAGAAGATTTGTGGACGGATATCTTGCGGGGCATAATGTGTGCCTTCACCCGGAGTTTGAACTGGCAACGAGTGATATGATAGTACAGTTCAGTATGAGAAATATGGGAATAGGATGCGTTGTAAGAAACTTCGCATGTAATGAGATTGACAGCGGGCAGCTTTTTGAAATTAATATAAAAGAGCAGATACCCGTTAGAAATATATGTATTGCGGCCAATAATAAAGTGCCGTTGTCTAATGCGGCAGGGAGACTTTTAAAAATATGCACTGAAGACATGTGATGTATACAATGTTCATTAATGTACCTGTTGATTTATAAGGATACTGTGATATAATATGAATAAGAGGGTGCATGGATTTATACAAGGAGGTATTGATTATGTCATCAATTAGTTCATTTGGTACAGGAACATATTTTGGAGTTAGTTCAGGATTTTTTAATTCTATGTTTGGAACAAGTCAGACATCAGGTACTTCGTCTACACTGTTTGATTATGGTTCAATTAAGAATGGTTCATATTATAAGCTGTTGAAGTCATATTATAATGGTAATTCCAAGATTGGCTCGATAGCAGGAGAGACAACTTCTAAAGTGGCCTCTGACAGTGCCAAGAAGAATGCAGCGTCAGTGCGTGACAGCGCCAAGGCACTTCAGGAAGATTCGCTTGCATTATTATCTAAGGGTAAGGATTCGGTGTTCACCAAGAAGAATGTCAGACAGGATGACGGTACAGTTAAGAGTGAGTATGATACTGATGCAATCTATAAGGCGGTTTCAAAGTTCGTTAAGGATTACAACTCAACAATAGAGAGCGCAGCATCATCAGAGGATTCATCAGTCCTTTCTTCAACAGCAAGTATGGTCAAGGCAACTAAGGCTAACAGTAATCTTCTTGCTGATGTTGGAATAAGTATCGGTAGTGATAACAAGCTTACGATAGATGAGAAGGCGTTTAAGTCAGCTAATATGACAGATGTTAAGAGTATCTTCAATGGAACAGGTTCATATGCTTACGGTATAGCATCGAGCTCATCCAATATCTATAATAAGTCGGTGTCACAGCTTGCCAACCTTAACGGTTATTCATATACAAGCACCGGAAGCTACAGCAGTTATCAGTATACAGGTTCACTTTACAGCCAATATAAGTAATTGGCGGATTGACTTTTTTAACAGTATAGTATATCATTGTTCAGTACACAGGCTGTCGCATGGTAGTGCGGCAGCCCGTTTGGTTAATTATAAGAAATGAGGAGAAGATTATGACATTACTTGAGACATGGCGTAAGATGGCCTATGAGACAGAGATGAATCAGCAGCAGGCAAATCAGTTCTGGGGCACATATTTTAATCTTGAGAAGGGAATCTACGAGCAGATTCTTGCTAATCCTGACGAGATTGTTAAGGGAACTGTAGCCGGCCTTGCTAAGAAGTATGATGTTGAACTTATGATTATGGTTGGTTTCCTTGATGGAATCAATGACAGTCTTAAGACTCCTAACCCAATCGAGACAATGGCTGAGGATACAGAAGTAAGTCTTGAGTATGACAAAGAAAAACTCTATTATAATATGGTTGGTGCTAAAGCTGAGTGGCTGTATGAGCTTCCACAGTGGGATGCACTTCTTACAGAAGATGTAAGAAAGGATCTTTATAAGAAGCAGAAGCTTTCGGGTACAGTCGTAAAGGATAAGAAGGTTGGACGTAATGATCCATGCCCATGTGGTTCAGGACTTAAGTACAAGAAGTGCTGTGGTAAGAATGCATAATCGTGATGCATAATAAGCAGGATAATCAGTGATTACGAAACCGTCACCTCATGATGAGGTGACGGTTTTATATTATGGATGAATTCATGAGTTGTCCGTCGATGACTGGGTGTTGATGGCACGGCCGTTGGTTATGCCGGATGTCTCAAAGACATGAGTAACTTCATCGGTCAGCACCGGCGGAAGATTGTGGATATGGCATGCAGCATGTCCGTCTATAAAGAAGGTTATCGTGCCTGCAAGATGCCTTCGCATAGGAAGCCCGCAAAGAGTACTGTAACTGTAGAAAGCGCTTATACGGTCTATTGGGATTATTGCTGATACAGGGGCGTTGGCATATATGACATAATTGGCTGTTACATAAAAGCCGCCGGCCTTTTTGTAATCTGTCATCAGCTCACGGCATGCCTGTTTGATATGTACAGTGCTGTTTCGGCCAAGAGTGTTATTGTATATTGCAGTGTGATATGGATTAATAAGACCTATTATTATTGTTGCAAGATGGACAAGTGTAAATATCAAAGCAAATACTAAGAATATTCCGAGTATTGCTACAGGAACCGGAGAGTACCGGAGTTCGTTAACAACAACTGTAGAAGTTACAGAACTTAAGCCGTTGTAAGACCAGTTCATGTCACCTGCCATTAATGAGAGCAGGTCATGGAGGTTGCTGTCATTGATTACAAGTTCTGCGCGAAATGAGGCATCATTGATTGTGGATGGAAACTCTCCGTACTGCTGTATATATTTGCATGATAATACGTATATGGTGCACTTACCGTCTTCGAGGGAGTAGTAATAATGACCTTTTACTCTGCCTCCAATCATGTAATCGTAACCGGTGTAATGAAGTGAATCAGCATGACAGTTGATATATCTGCTGTTATGATATAATGCGGACATATCTTCGCTGCTTGAAACAGCAGCAGGAAAAAGGCAGTTGAATACAGGAATCTGAGATAAAAGTATTATCAGTATTACAAGAAATATTGCCGGGATTATCATGTGATGTGCGAGAGAAATTCTTATATTATGTTCAAATGCTGACTTAGTCAATGTACCCTCCGAAAAAATACCATAAATATACTTTGCTAAATAATAAGTATAATTTATCCGGACGGCATTATCAAGTCATTAAGTTGACAAAAACATACCCTGCCTGTATCATTAGTGATAATTCAATAGAACCAGAATGGAGAAGAGCATGGAAGCATATACAGGTTTTTCATACGTTTATGACAGATTTATGCAGGATATGCCATATGAAGAGTGGGCTGTATACATAAAGGGAAAACTTGAAGAAAATGGCATATATTCTCAGAATTCAACGGTGGCAGAGCTTGGCTGCGGCACGGGAGCATTTACCAATGAGCTTGCGCGCATGGGCTATAATATGATTGGGATAGATAATTCGGAAGATATGCTGGCGGTTGCGTCATCAGCAGAAGGGCAGGATTATAATTCGGAAGAAGGCAATAACAGGATTATATACACACTTCAGAATATGACTGAATTTGAACTCCCATATGAAGCTGATGCGGTTGTGAGCGTGTGTGATTCAATGAATTATCTGTCACAGGACGGAGCACTTGATGAATGTCTCAGAGCTTCATATCAGGCATTGAGAAGCAGGGGTGTTATTCTGTTTGATATGAAAAAAGAAGAATTCTACCGGGAAGAGCTTGCTGACAATACATTTGCGGACAGCATGGAAGACTGCGCATATATATGGAATAATTATTATGATGCAGACAGTATGATTAATGAATATGAGCTGAGCGTATTTATCGAGAAAGATGACGGCAGCTATAACAGGTGTAACGAATACCATGTACAGAGGGCATATGCCGCAGGACAGGTTGAAGCTGCACTTAAGAAAGCCGGATTTGTGAATGTACAGATATTGGAACATTCAATTGACGGAGAGAACCTTGAAAGAATTTATTACATGGCTGTAAAGCCTTAGAATGGAGAATATTATGAATACTATAAGTAAAAACAGTGACTATATCGTAAGAGCAACAGCAGCAAATCATCAGATAAGAGCATTTGCTATTTCATCAACCAATACAATAGAAGAGGCAAGGCAGAGACATAATACAAGCCCGATTGCAACAGTAGCACTCGGACGCCTTATGTCAGCCGGGGCAATGATGGGTACTATGATGAAGGGCGATGATGATATTATAACTATCCAGATAAAAGGGGACGGCCCTATTGGCGGACTTACTGTGACAGCGGATGCAAAGGCTAATGTAAAGGGATATGTCAATCACCCTGAAGTCATGCTTCCTCTTAACAGCGCCGGACAGCTTGATGTTGAGAAAGCACTTGGAATTGGAGTGCTCAGTGTGATAAAGGACATCGGACTTAAAGAGCCGTATGTAGGTGATACGATTCTTGTCACAAGTGATGTAACACAGGACATTACATACTATTTTGCAACAAGTGAGCAGGTTCCTACATCGGTGGGACTCAGTGTCATTATGTCTAAGGACAATACTGTAAAAAGTGCCGGCGGGTTCATTATACAGCTTCTTCCTGATGCAAGTGAAGAGATAATATCCGCACTTGAGAAGAAGATTAAAGAAGTTAAAAATGTTACGACAATGCTTGAACATGGATACACTCCTGAGCAGATGCTTGAGGAACTCCTTGGGGAATTCGGACTTGATATACTGGATAAGATACCTACACAGTTCTACTGCAACTGCTCAAAAGAGAGAATGTCCAGGGCACTTATAAGCATAGGCAGGAAGGAACTCAGTTCATTGATTGAAGAGGGCAGGACTATAGAGGTAAACTGCCATTTCTGCGGCTCACACTATAATTTTGATGTGGAAGAACTCAAAGATCTGCTGCACAAAGCAGTGAGATAATCGGGAGAGTCAGCCTAATCAACAATCTGTATATCAGGGTATATATAGGTTATGAGAGAATCAGGATACGCTTCATCAAGAAAACGCTCGTATCGGCTTATTGCCGGAATATTTTTTGAACGTTCGGTAAAGCGTATCAGGGAACATGTGGATATATATATATCAATAATCATAAAGACTGCTGCAATAAGTGTGGCAGTCTTTGCTATTTTCCATGGGAATGCTGCAATAAACCCGGAAATATACGGATAGAGGCATCTTACCCATATCAGTGCTGCTATACCCCAGAAGAAGCAGAACAGAAGATTAGTGCGTCCACTGATGTTATAAGCCATATCGGAGTAGTTCCAGTGAACTGCACCGGTAAGAAGTTCGGTTACACAGCTTGCAACATATTCGTGGATACCACCGATAATCCCACCTGTAATGAATATGATAATCCTGCCACGGACAGAACGGGTGTCAAAACGGATGCGGTTAAGGATTATGGCAAATACCGTTATGAGTACGGCTCCGGCACCCCAGACGATGCTGAATGGTCCATACAGAACACTGCTGCGGTTCATTACGGTTCCGCCTGTAACTACAAAACAATAAATAGTTTCTATAATGTCACCAAGGACGCAGCCTATTATAAATATCCAGAAAAGCTGGAAAATATGCCCTTTTGTTTCACATACAGCAGCCAATTCATACCTCCGCATAATTTGATATGAGTATTATGAGCAATAAGAGCTGTGATGATTCATTATGTACAAGGTATATTATGCAAATTGACAGGCATATAATGTACATGATACAATGAGCGCATGCACGTAAACATTAATGTAGATATTTTATGGAGATAGAGATAATGTTAGACATAGTATTTGATATAATTCTGGATGCCCTTGTTGATACGGCCAAGCTTGTGCCGTTTCTTTTTGTAACGTACCTGCTTATGGAATGGCTTGAACACCGTACAAGTAAAAAGACAAAGGCGGTAATTAAAAATTCAGGCAGGTTCGGTCCGTTATTGGGCGGGCTGCTCGGTGCAATTCCACAGTGCGGATTCTCGGCAGCGGCATCTAATCTGTATGCCGGCAGGATTATAACAATGGGAACACTTGTTGCAATATATCTTTCAACATCTGACGAGATGCTTCCTATAATGATATCTGAAAAAGTTCCGGTGAGCGTGATTCTTTCAATACTCGGACTTAAGATTGTGATAGGAATGGCGACCGGCTTTATAATTGATGCTGTTGCTTCGCTTGTGGCAGGGCGCAGCAGGCAGATTGACAAGATAGAGGCTGGAATCAGTCATGTATGTGAACATGATCATTGCCACTGTGAGAAAAGTATAGTAAAGTCAGCGCTTAAGCACACGCTTGTCATAACAGTGTTTGTGCTTATCGTATCACTTGCGCTTAATGCAGTGCTTGCAGCAGTGGGCGAGGAGACACTTGCATCATTTATACTCGACAGACCGTTTATGGGACCTGTTGTAACATCATTGGTGGGACTTATACCTAATTGCGCAGCTTCTGTCGTTATTACACAGCTTTATCTGCAGGGAGTACTGAGTTTTGGCTCTATGATGGCAGGACTTCTTACAGGATCAGGAGTAGGCATACTTGTTCTTTGCAGGGTCAATGACCAATGGCGCGATAATGCAAAGATTATAGCACTTGTGTATGGAATCGGTGTATTGTGTGGAATCGCAATTAATCTGATTGGTTGACATATGCTGAGAGAAATATTATAATGATTTCAAATTAATACTAGACAGAATTTGGGGAGCTTGTATTACAGGCTGAGAGGAAGATGTGAGCTTCGACCCACGAACCTGATACGGATAATGCCGATGTAGGAAAATTTTAAGACATATCGGCTATTGATATGTCTTTTTTTATGCTGATATTAAGCCGGATTCGGTGATATATGCAGTTTTGCGGCAACATGAGGATATTGGCAATGTATGTCAGAATGCGCATAAAAAGGCGCAGAAATGGAGGAAAACATGAGTTACACAACACAGATGGATGCAGCAAGACAGGGGATTATAACTCCACAGATGGAGACTGTTGCAGGAAAAGAGAACATGCAGCCTGAGGAGCTCAGGGCATTAGTTGCGGAAGGAAAGGTAATTATTCCGTGTAATAAAGAGCATAAGAGCATAGACGTTAACGGAATCGGTTCAATGCTTAAGACTAAGATTAATGTAAATCTTGGTATATCCAGAGACTGCAAGGATCTTGATACAGAGGTCAAGAAGGTGAATGAGGCGGTTTCAATGGGCGCTGAAGCTATAATGGATCTGAGCTCATATGGTGATACAAGAGCTTTCCGTTCAAAGCTTACAAAAGAATGTCCTGCAATAATAGGAACAGTTCCTATTTATGATGCAGTTGTATATTATCACAAGGCACTCAAGGACATAACAACAGAGGAGTGGCTTGATATTGTGCGTATGCACGCTGAAGATGGAGTTGATTTTATGACAATCCACTGCGGAATCAATAAAGAAACAGCAAAAAAATTCAAACGCAACAAGAGACTTATGAATATTGTATCAAGAGGCGGTTCAATAATATTTGCATGGATGGAGATGACAGGCAAAGAGAATCCGTTCTATGAACATTTTGATGATATACTTGAGATATGCCGTGAATATGATGTTACATTAAGTCTGGGTGACGCATGTCGTCCGGGATGCCTTAAGGATGCAACCGATGCTTCACAGATCGAGGAGCTTATTACGCTCGGAGAGCTTACTAAGAGAGCATGGGAGAAGGATGTGCAGGTAATGATTGAAGGACCTGGACATATGCCGATGGATCAGATTGCTGCTAATATGAAGATACAGCAGACGCTCTGCCACGGAGCACCTTTTTATGTACTTGGACCTCTTGTTACGGATGTAGCACCGGGATATGATCATATTACTTCTGCAATCGGCGGAGCAATTGCAGCGATGAGCGGAGCATCATTCCTGTGTTATGTCACACCGGCAGAGCATCTTCGTCTTCCTGATCTCAGTGACGTTAAGGAAGGAATCATTGCAGCAAGAATAGCAGCACATGCGGCAGATATTGCCAAAGGTGTTAAGGGCGCAAGAGACTGGGATGATGCAATGGGCGTTGCGCGTAAGAAGCTTGACTGGGAAGAACAGTTCAAACTCAGTATGGATCCTGATAAGGCAAGAAGATATCGTGCAGAGGCACAGCCGGAGAAGGAAGATACATGTTCAATGTGCGGCAACTTCTGTGCAGTTAAAAATATGAACAGAATCCTTGATGGCGAGATTGTAAGTATTTTTGATGAGTGATAAACGGAGAAATAAATGAAAACAGTGTTGACGATTGCGGGTTCCGACAGCAGCGGCGGAGCAGGCATACAGGCAGACTTAAAGACTATGACGGAACTGGGGACATTTGGGATGAGCGCAATAACGGCAATAACGGCACAGAATACGTGTGGAGTTAATGCTGTGCTTGCACTTCCGTGTGATATGATAAGTGCCCAGATAGATGCAGTGTGTGATGACATTTTTCCAGATGCAGTTAAGATAGGCATGCTTGCTAATTCACAGATTGTAGAATGTGTTGCTGCTTCAATAAAAAAGAATGCAATGAAAAATATAGTCCTTGATCCTGTAATGGTATCAACGAGCGGACACAGACTTCTTGATGATGATGCATCAGATGCACTCATTAATGTGCTTATGCCTCTTGCGGATATTATAACGCCTAATATTCCTGAGGCAGAATGCCTTGCAGGGATGAAGATTGTTTCCAAGGCAGACATGATTAAGGCTGCAGGTATAATAGCAGGCAGTTTTGACGGCGCTGTTCTTATAAAGGGTGGACATCTTGCCAATACAGGCGCTAACTGCATAGAAGACAGCACTAATGTGGCGGCTGATCTTTTGTATCACGGTGGACAGACACAGTGGTTTGAAGCTGAATTTGTGGATAATCCTAACACACACGGAACAGGATGTACATTGTCTTCGGCAATTGCCAGTGAGCTTGCCAAAGGAGCAGATATGCCGGAAGCGGTAAGAAAAGCCAAGGCATATCTTACAGGCGCGATTAAGGCAGGACTTAATCTCGGTAAAGGAAGGGGGCCGCTTAATCATGCATGGCAGAATACTATATCTGATTGCTGATCTTTATGATGGCGATGAGCGTGTCAGAAGTGCCCTTGATGCAGGTGTGGATTATGTACAGCTGCGCGAAAAGAATATTACGTCGGCAAAGTATCTTCAGGATGCACTTCATATGCGTCATCTCGTTGATGAGTATAATGCAAAAAATAAAACTGATACAAAGCTTATAATTAATGACAGACTTGATATAGCAGTGCTTTCAAAGGCTGATGGAGTGCATCTTGGTGCGGATGATGTACCTGTTGGCATGGCAAGAGAATTCCTCGGCAGGGATTTTATTATAGGCGCAACTGCAAAGACTGTGGAGCAGGCTGTTGCGGCACAGAAAGCAGGAGCGGATTATCTTGGAACCGGAGCGTTCCATCTTACGGCAACCAAACCGGATGCCAAGGCGATAACTCCTGAGCTTTACAAACAGATTCTTGATGCGGTAAGTATACCTGATGTTGCAATAGGCGGAATAACAGTTGATAACTGCAATCTTCCTCTTGAATGCGGCGCTGACGGTCTGGCAGTATCAGCAGGAATTCTTAAGATGGGCGATGCGGGAGAGAATGTAAGACTGTTTAGAAAAAAGTTATTAACATAATTTGTCATAATAAATTAAATCCGGCATGAACATACTAACACCAAGATAAACAACGAAGCCGTTAAGCAAAGCTTGGAGGTGGGGTGCTTATCTTCAATATAAATCCCGCAAGGGGCAATTAATATGGAGGTGGACAGTATGAACAGTTCAAATTCTAATTCTAAGACAAAGAAACAGGCACAGGATGCTCTTGACAGATTTAAGATGGAAGTTGCATCAGAGATTGGTGTACCTCTTAAGGAAGGATACAACGGGGATCTTACAACAAGCCAGGCCGGTTCAGTCGGTGGTGAGATGGTAAGAAAGATGATTAAGAGACAGGAAGAGCAGATGTCTTCAGGCAACTAGTCATCCGTAATGGATTGACCGGATTAATGGATAATTGACAATATCCGGACATACGGGAGTGATTTCATGTCATTCCCGTATGTTTTTTAATGCGTTTTTTGATGTATTTTTTAATAAAAAATTGCTGGCATTTATTTGATAACTATGATATACTTATCAAATGTGTACGTAGTGCGCTCATTTTTAAGTAGTATTTACATATATTAAGGAGGAAGTAATAACAATGAGTTTTACAGTAGAACAGCTCGAAGAGAAGAATATGGTTAAGCTTGTGATTACATCAAGCGATGAGGAATTCGAGAAGGGATTAGAGCAGGCATACAACAAGAACAAGAGTAAGATTAATGTTCAGGGCTTCCGTAAGGGCAAGGCTCCACGTAAGATTATTGAAAAGTTCTATGGCAAGGAAGTATTCTTTGAGGATGCTGCTAATGCAATTATTCCTGAAGCATATGCAAAGGCTGCTGAAGAGAGCGGTCTTGAGATCGTATCACAGCCGGAGATTGGTCTTGTTCAGTTAGAAGATGGCAAGCCATTCATCTTTTCAGCAACAGTAGCTGTTAAGCCTGAGGTTGAGCTTGGACAGTATAAGGGTGTTGAGGTTGCTAAGGCTGATGTTGAGGTAACAGAAGATGATATTAATGCTGAACTTGATAAGGTAAGAGAGCAGAATTCAAGAACTGTTAATGTTGAGGACAGACCTGTTCAGGATAAGGATATGACAGTCATTGATTTTGAGGGCTTCATTGACGGACAGCCATTCCAGGGCGGAAAGGGTGAGAATTACCCACTTACAATCGGTTCACATTCATTTATTGATACATTTGAGGAACAGCTTATCGGTAAGAATATCGGTGAGGAGACAGAGGTTAATGTAACATTCCCTGAGGATTATCATGCTGAGGAGCTTAAGGGCAAGCCGGCTACATTCAAGGTAACAGTTAAGGAAATCAAAGAAAAGCAGTATGATGACCTTGATGATGATTTCGCACAGAATGTTTCAGATTTTGATACACTTGCAGAGTACAAGGAAGATCTTAAGAAGACAATCGGTGAGAGAAAAGCTAACGAAGCTAAGAACAAGAAGGAAGCAGAAGCTATTGATAAGATTATCGAGAATGCAAAGATGGATATTCCTTCAGCTATGGTTGATACACAGGTTCGTCAGATGGCAGAGGACTTCAGCAGAAGACTTCAGCAGCAGGGTCTTTCAGTAGAGCAGTATTTCCAGTTCACAGGACTTACAGCAGACAAGCTTTTTGCAGACATGCAGCCTGAGGCAGAGAAGAGAATCAAGAGCAGACTCGTTCTTGAAGCTATTGTCAAGGCTGAGAATATTGAAGTTTCTGATGAAGAGTATGAGTCAGAACTCAACAAGATGGCTGAGAGCTACGGAATGGAAGTAGACAAGATTAAGGAATTCATGGGCGAGTATGAGCAGAAGCAGATCAGAGAAGATATCGCTGTTCAGAAGGCTGTTGATTTAGTTGTTGCAGAAGCTGTTGAGAAGTAATTAAAGAATATTAGAATTTTAATTCTTCCAGTCAGCATAGGGAGGTTTTATAATGAGTTTAGTACCTTATGTCATTGAGCAGACCAGTCGTGGCGAGCGTTCTTATGATATTTATTCACGCCTGTTAAAGGACAGAATTATATTTCTCGGAGAAGAAGTGACAGATGTGTCTGCAAGTCTTATTGTAGCACAGCTCCTTTTCCTCGAGTCGGAAGATCCGGGCAAGGATATTAATTTTTATATTAACAGTCCGGGTGGCTCTGTAACAGCAGGAATGGCAATATACGATACGATGAATTATGTTAAGTGTGATGTATCAACAATCTGTATCGGAATGGCAGCCAGCATGGGTGCATTCCTTCTTTCGGGTGGTACAAAAGGCAAGAGACTTGCACTTCCTAACGCTGAGATAATGATTCACCAGCCATCAGGCGGAGCGCAGGGACAGGCAACAGACATTAAGATTGTGTCAGATCATATTATTAAGACAAGACACAAGCTGAATACAATCCTTGCAGCTAACACAGGCAAGCCACTCGATGTGATTGCTGTCGACACAGAGAGAGATAATTACATGAGTGCCCAGGAAGCTGTTGAGTATGGTCTTATTGACAGTGTGATTGAGAAGAGATAAATAAACAGATAAGGACTGGGACAGCATGTGCGTCTATATGCACGGCCGACCGGTCCTTTTTTGTCACAATTTGTATATTAGGAGGTATCCGATGGCAGGCAGAGAGGATAGACAACTTAGATGTTCATTTTGCAATAAGACACAGGATCAGGTGAAGAAGCTTATTGCAGGACCTAACGGAACATATATATGTGATGAGTGTGTCAGTGTATGTGAAGAGATTCTCAATGAAGAATTCGATGATTACGATGATGATGCCAAAAATGCGGCTGATATGGAGATTAATCTTCTTAAGCCGATGGAGATAAAGGAATTCCTTGACGAGTATGTTATAGGTCAGGAGGAAGCAAAAAAAGTATTATCTGTAGCGGTATATAACCACTATAAGAGAATTATGAGAAAAGCTGAGGATGACGATGTAGAACTTCAGAAGAGTAATATTCTTGTAATAGGTCCTACCGGATGTGGTAAGACATATCTTGCACAGACACTTGCAAAGCTTCTTAATGTACCGTTTGCAATAGCGGATGCAACAACTCTTACAGAGGCAGGTTATGTAGGTGAAGATGTCGAGAATATTCTTCTTAAGCTTATCCAGGCAGCTGATGGCGATGTAGAACGTGCACAGTACGGCATTATATATATTGATGAGATTGATAAGATTACCAAGAAGTCAGAGAATGTCTCAATAACAAGAGATGTATCGGGAGAAGGTGTACAGCAGGCGCTCCTTAAGATCATAGAGGGAACCAACGCATCAGTTCCACCACAGGGAGGCAGAAAGCATCCTCAGCAGGAACTCATTCCTATAGATACAACGAATATCCTTTTTATGTGCGGTGGCGCATTTGACGGACTTGAGAAGATAATAGAAGGAAGAATGAATCAGAAGTCAATTGGATTCAATGCTGAGATTGGTGACAGATCCAACGAGGATATAGGTGAGCTTTTCCATAAGGTAACACCGCAGGATCTTGTTAAGTTTGGTCTTATTCCTGAATTCGTAGGACGTGTACCGGTTGTTGTAGCACTTGATTCACTTGATGAAAAAGCACTTGTGAGAATACTTACAGAGCCTAAGAATGCACTTGTAAAGCAGTATAAGAAGCTGTTTGAGATGGATGAGGTAGATCTTGAATTTACTCCGCAGGCAGTAGAAGCAATAGCCAAGAAGAGCTTTGAAAGAAAGACAGGCGCGAGAGGTCTGCGTTCAATAATAGAAGAAGTTATGATGGATACAATGTATACGATTCCATCAGATGATAACGTAGCAAAGTGCACAATAACAGAAGATGCAGTTGAAGGTAAGGCAGAGCCTGTACTTACTTACCGTGATGAAACAGTAAAACCGACAGCATAATTTATACGGCAGGAATTACATTAACATGAAAAAGAAAAGTTACAATCTGCCGTTCATAGCATTACGCGGAATAAACGTAGTGCCGGGAATGGTAATTAATTTTGATGTAAGCAGAAGAAAATCAGTACGTGCGATTGAAGAAGTGATGAGCAATCCGGAAGAGGAACAGAAGATATTTGTTGTTGCACAGAGGGATATGCTTGTGTCTGAACCACGCCTTAAGGACATGTATGATATAGGGACAATTGCAGCTGTAAAGCAGGTGATAAAGCTTCCTAATTCTATAATAAGAGTTGCGGTTGAGGGCGAACAGCGCGCAAAAATAGGCGAACTTATGGAAAGAGGAGACATACTGTATGCACGTGCCGATGTCATAGAGGAAGATGATGCAGTACCGCCAAAGCTCGTCGAAAAAGCGATGTGCAGGAATCTTCATGAGCTCTTAAAACTCTATGCAGCTGCCAATACAGGGATTAACCGTGATGCAATAAAACAGCTTCTCGAAATTAACGATATAAAAAAGCTGGTTAATAAGTTTATGTCGGATTTTCCGATGGATTACACCGACAGGCAGAAGCTTCTGGAGATAACTCCTCTTCAGACAAGGTTTGAGGAAGAGGAGAGAATACTTGCGGAAGAGACAGAGATATTAAGAATCAAGGATGATATTTCACAGAAGGTTTCACAGAGGGTTGAAAAAAATCAGCGTGATTATGTCATGAGGGAACAGCTTAAGGTCCTGCATGAGGAGCTTGACGGTGAAGATGCCGGAAGCGAGATAGATGAATATTATGCGGCAGTTGAGAAGCTTCAGGCATCTGATGAGGTTAAGGAACGTATTAACAAAGAGATACGCCGTTATAAGACGCTTGCATCGGGATCATCTGAGGCTAATGTAAGCCGCGGATATATAGAGACAGTCCTTAGTCTTCCGTGGGACAGATGTTCAGATGACAATAATGATATTGCAAGCGCTGAGAAGATACTTAACGAAGACCATTACGGACTCGAAAAAGTTAAAGAGAGAATCCTTGAATTCCTTGCATTAAAAGCATTTACAAATGGGGCTGAAAGTCCGATAATCTGCCTTGTAGGTCCTCCGGGAACGGGTAAGACATCAATTGCAAAGTCAGTGGCACGTGCGCTTAACAGAGAATATGTGAGAATATGTCTCGGGGGCGTAAGAGATGAGGCTGAGATAAGAGGACACCGTAAGACATATGTCGGTGCGATGCCGGGAAGAATTATTGAAGGACTCCGCGATGCCGGAACAGGCAATCCGCTTATGCTTCTTGATGAGATTGACAAGGTGAGCAATGATTACAGATCAGATACGTCATCCGCGCTTCTTGAAGTGCTTGACAGAGAACAGAACCGTAATTTCAGGGATCATTATATTGAACTTCCCGTAGATCTCTCAAAAGTGCTTTTTATCGCAACTGCCAATGATGTGAGTGAGATGCAAAGACCTCTGCTTGACAGAATGGAAATTATTGAGATAAACAGCTATACCTCCAATGAAAAGCTTCACATAGCCAAAGATTACCTTGTACCTAAGCAGCTTAAGAAGGCAGGACTTAAGAAGAGCTCAATAAAGTTTACTGATAAGGCGCTGCTTACAATAATGGACAGCTACGTAAAAGAGGCGGGCGTGCGCGGACTTGAACGTAATATAGCGCATATATGCCGTAAAGCGGTTACAGAGTTCCTTACTGATAATCCGGACGCAGCAGATAATCGTGATATTAAGTTTAGGCCTGTTAAGGTCAGCGAACGCAATATAGAGCATTATCTGGGCAAGAAAAAGTATCTCCCGGAAGATTCATATGAGGGCAGACGGGTTGGAACGGTAAGAGGACTTGCGTGGACGAGTGTAGGCGGAGATACTCTTACAATTGAAGTCATAACAATGCCCGGCAAAGGTAATCTTGTGCTTACGGGACAGATGGGTGATATAATGCAGGAATCAGCAAAGATTGCAATGAGTCATGTCAGGGCAGTGGCCGGAACAAAATATAATATCGACAGCGAATATTTTGAAAATACCGATTTCCATCTTCATATACCGGAAGGAGCAGTCCCGAAGGATGGACCATCTGCAGGAATCACAATGGCAACGGCACTTTTATCAGCTGTAACAGGAAAAAAAGTCAGAAAAAATCTTGCCATGACCGGAGAGATTACACTTATGGGATATGTCCTTGCTGTAGGCGGACTGAAAGAGAAGCTCCTTGCTGCAAAGACAGCAGGTGTTAAGACAGTTCTTGTGCCTGCCAGAAACAAGGCAGATATTGCAGAGCTGAGTGATGAGATAACCGGAGGAATGGATATAGTATATGTGTCCGAATTTGAACAGGTAATTAAAAATGCATTTGAGGAGAAAAATTAATGGTAATCAGGAATGTCAGTCTTGACATAGTTATGGGTGTGACGAGCAGCATGCCGCAGACAACGCTTCCTGAGGTAGCGTTTGCAGGAAAGTCTAATGTGGGTAAGTCATCACTTATTAATGCACTTATGAATCGCAAATCACTTGCCAGAACATCATCACAGCCGGGCAAGACACAGACAATCAATTTTTACAACATTAATGATGTAATGCATCTTGTTGACCTGCCGGGGTACGGATATGCCAATGCAAGTGAGGAAGTTAAGGCCAAATGGGGCAGGATGATTGAACGCTACCTGCAGAAATCGCAGCAGCTTAAGCAGGTATTCCTGCTTATAGATATAAGACATGCACCATCTGCCAATGACAAGCTTATGTATGACTGGATTGTACATAATGGGTACAGACCGGTTATTATCGCTACCAAACTGGATAAGCTTAAGCGGAGTCAGGTGGCAAAAAGTGTGAAGATTGTAAGGGAAGGACTTAATCTTGAAAAAGAGGATATCCTGATACCATTTTCTGCCCAGACCAAGCAGGGGCTGGAACAGATATGGGAGACAATAGAATCATTTTGTGAGTTATAGAATGAAAACGGATTCCATGTGCCATTATATTGTATGGTACATGGGATTTGGTGCATATGGAGAATGAAATAATGAATATTGTACTGATAGGCATGCCGGGAAGCGGTAAGAGTACTATAGGAGTTGTGCTTGCAAAACATCTCGGATATACATTTATAGATTCTGATATTGTAATTCAGGAGAAGCATAAAAAGCTTCTGTGTGAGCTGATTGATGAGTTTGGTGAGGAAGGCTTTTTGAAGATAGAGAATGATGTGAATAAGTCGCTTGATGTGGACAGAACGGTCATTGCAACAGGAGGAAGTGCCGTTTATTCAGAAGAGTCGATGATGCATCTTAAGAAAAGCTCTATATTTGTATATCTTAAGGTTAATAATTCTGAACTTGACAACCGGGTTACAGACCTGAAGGGAAGAGGGGTAGTAACGAACGGCAAGGAGACAATGCAGGAGATATTTGAGGACAGAACCAGACTTTATCAGCGGTATGCAGATGTAACGATAGATGAGGATGAGTTCAGTGCAATATCGGTTCCTAAGATAGTAGATGAGATAGAAGAACTTGTGCGTGAGTGTGCAGGTAAGAGAAATATTGAGTTGTAATGAAGATTTTAATATAGTATAATTCAAGCATGCATAAGTACAAACAGACGGAGGGCGTTATGGAGAACGAGACAGGTTCAAAGAATTTTATAGAGCAGATTATTGAAAAAGATATTGCGGAAGGACACTGCGAGACAGTCAGGACGAGATTCCCGCCGGAACCTAATGGCTACCTTCATATCGGACATGCCAAGTCAATACTTCTTAATTATGGACTTGCTGCTGAATATGGCGGAACATTCAATATGAGATTTGACGATACTAACCCTACCAAGGAGAAGGAAGAGTTTGTTGAGTCTATTAAGAAGGATGTTGAGTGGCTTGGAGCAAAGTGGAACGGAGATATTCTTTTTGCATCAGACTATTTTCCTCAGATGTATGAGGCAGCTGTAGGGCTTATTAAGAAGGGTAAGGCATATGTTGATGACCTTTCGGCAGAAGAGATAAGACAGTACAGAGGAACTCTTACGGAAGCAGGTAAGGAGAGTCCATACAGAAACCGTTCTGTAGAAGAGAATCTCAAGCTGTTTGAGGAGATGAAGGAAGGCAGGTATGCAGATGGCGAGAAGGTCCTCAGAGCTAAGATTGACATGGCTTCACCTAATATCAATATGAGAGATCCTGTTATATACAGAGTTGCACATATGACACATCACAGAACAGGAGATAAGTGGTGCATCTATCCTATGTATGATTTTGCTCATCCTATAGAAGATGCAGTAGAGGGAATCACCCATTCAATATGTACACTTGAGTTTGAAGATCACAGACCTCTCTATGACTGGGTCGTAATAGAGACGGGATATAAGACATCACCTGAAGGTAATCCTAAGCAGATAGAATTCGCCAAGCTTTATCTTACCAATGTGGTTACTGGCAAGAGATATATCAAGAAGCTTGTTGAGGACGGAGTAGTTGACGGATGGGATGACCCACGTCTTGTATCATTAAGTGCTTTAAGAAGAAGAGGCTTTACACCTGAATCAATTAAGATGTTCGTTGATCTTGTGGGTGTTACGAAGAGTCAGGGCTCTGTTGAGTATCCTATGCTTGAGTACTGCATAAGGGAAGACCTTAAGCTTAAGTCAAAGAGAATGATGGCAGTCCTTAATCCTATTAAAATTGTTATAGATAATTATCCGGAGAATCAGACGGAATATTTTGATGTACCTAATAATCAGGAGAATCCCGAACTTGGCTCAAGAAAGGTTCCATTCTCAAGAGAGCTTTATATTGATGCTGAAGACTTTATGGAAGAACCGCCTAAGAAGTATTTCAGACTGTTTCCGGGGAATGAAGTACGCTTTATGAATGCGTACTATCTTACATGTACCGGATGTGAGAAGGACGCAGATGGCAATGTTACGCTTATTCACTGCACATATGATCCTGCAACAAAGGGTGGCAATTACCCTGAGCGTAAGGTTAAGGGAACAATTCACTGGGTTAATGCTCCTACAGCTGTCAATGCTGAAGTAAGACTGTATGAGAACCTTATTGATGAGGAGAAGGGCGTATACAACGAGGAAGATGGGTCAATGAACATTAATCCTAACTCACTTACTGTTCTTAACAAATGTGTTGTCGAGCCTGAACTTGCAGATGCTAAGCCTGAGGATAAGTTCCAGTTTGTACGTACGGGATATTTCTGCGTTGATTCAAAGGATTCATCTAAGGAACATCTCGTATTTAACAGAATTGTATCACTTAAGAGTTCATTCAAGCTTAACTGATATTAATGTATAATTATGAAAGCGGGGACAATATTAATGGACGATTTGTTTGGCGATCTTGCGGGACTTGGAATTAAGAAGCCGCAGAGTGAAGATATATTCAAGGAAGATGAACAGGAGGCTGCCGCCAGGCCGAGCGTACAGTCTCCTATAGAGAAAAAGGAAAAGGTATTTAACGAAGCTGATTACATATTTGATAAGAATATGGAATGCCCTGTGTGCGGACGTTCGTTCAAGACTAAGAAGGTAAGGGCCGGAAAAGCACGTTTCCTCGGCACGGATTCAGATCTGCGTCCACTTCATGAAGGCGTTGATACTGTTAAGTATGATGCGGTAGTCTGTCTGCATTGTGGATATGCTTCGCTTGAGAGAGTATTTACCAATGTTACGGCGAAGCAGGCAAAGGAAATACGCGACCAGATAGGATATAACTTCAAGGGAATGACCAATTCAATAGGCGCATATACATATGAAGAAGCAATCCAGAGGTACAAGCTTGCGCTTCTCTGCTGTGTTATCCGTAAGATGAAGATAAGTGAGAGAGCTTATGTATGCCTTAAGCTTGGCTGGCTTTACAGAGGATGGAAAAGTACACTTTCTGAGTCGGATGCGGATTATGCGAAGAAGAAAAAAGAATGTGACGATAATGAAAAGTCATTTATAACTAAGGCATATGAGGGCTTTAAGATAGCTCTCGCCAAGGAATCAATGCCGATATGTGGCATGGATCAGTATACATTCAGCTATCTTATGGCTGATCTTGCAAGGCAGAACAAAGATTACGACAATGCCCAGAAGTTCATATATGAGATAATAAGTTCAAGATCTGTATCAGCTAAGGTTAAGGAAAAAGCCAGAATGCTTAATGAGAGAATTAAGCAGGAAAAAGATGAACAAAGCTCTTGAAAATGATACTGTAATATGATAGAATTTATTAAATTAAAAAAAGAGAAAAACTATGTGCTTCTCTTTTTTTTTGCGCAAATATGAAAAAATATAACTATTCAGCGCATAATGATGTATTTTTATGCATCATGATAAAAGAATCGTTATTGAATAATGAAAGGAAAAGGTGGCGTTCATGAAAGCATTTTTAATACTTGAAGATGGAACGGTATTTCAAGGTACGAGCATAGGTTCAACCAGAGAAGTAATCAGCGAGATAGTCTTCAATACGTCTATGACGGGATATCTGGAGGTGCTTACAGATCCTTCGTATGCAGGACAGGCTGTAACAATGACATATCCACTTATCGGTAACTATGGAATATGTCATGAGGATATGGAATCTTCCAAGGCATGGCCTGACGGCTTTATTGTGAGGGAATTATCTAGAACGCCAAGTAATTTCCGTAGTGATGATACAATACAGAATTTCCTTAAGGAGCAGGATATTCCGGGTATAGCAGGGATTGATACAAGAGCTCTTACGAAGATTCTTCGTGAAAAGGGAACTATGAATGGAATGATTACAACTAATGAGAATTATAACCTTGATGAGGTTCTGCCTAAGCTTAAGGAATATAAGGTTACAGGAGTTGTGAAGAAGGTAACATGCAAGGAACCTGTACATATGCCTAATACAGGTTACAGAGTTGCACTTATGGATTTCGGTGCCAAGGCTAACATTGCCAATTCGCTTCATAAGCGTGGATGCGATGTTACTGTATATCCTGCACTTACGCCGGCTGAGGAGGTACTTGCATCTAACCCTGACGGAATTATGCTTTCCAACGGTCCCGGAGATCCTAAGGAATGTGTGGAGATAATTGAAGAACTTAAGAAGCTTTATGCAAGCAATGTACCTATATTTGCAATATGTCTCGGACATCAGCTTATGGCACTTGCAACTGGAGCTGATACACACAAGCTTAAGTATGGACACAGAGGAGCTAATCATCCTGTTAAGGACATGAAGACAGGAAGAGTATATATATCAACACAGAACCATGGATACGTTGTCGATGAGTCAACACTTGACAAAGATATTGCCAAGCCGGCATTTGTCAATGTTAACGACGGAACTAACGAAGGTCTGGAGTATATAGGCAAGAACATATTCACAGTCCAGTTCCATCCGGAAGCATGTGCAGGTCCGCTTGATACTGCATATCTTTTTGACCGCTTCATTGGAATGATGGCTAAGTAATATAAACATTTGTATACATTAGTATAATAGTAAGCATTATAAGCATTAAGCTTTGAATGGGAGGAAAAAATGCCAAAGAATCCAGACATTAAAAAAGTATTGGTTATCGGATCAGGTCCTATAGTAATCGGTCAGGCTGCAGAGTTTGACTACGCAGGTACACAGGCTTGCCGTTCTCTTAAGGAGGAAGGTATTGAGGTAGTACTTGTCAACTCTAATCCTGCAACTATCATGACAGATAAGGATATAGCTGATGAAGTATATATTGAGCCGCTGACAACTAAGTCAGTAGAGCAGATTATTCTTAAGGAAAAGCCGGACAGCGTGCTTCCTACACTTGGAGGCCAGGCCGGACTTAATCTTGCAATGGAGCTTGACGAAGCGGGATTTCTTAAGGAGCATAATGTAAGGCTTATCGGTACAACAGCACTTACAATAAAGAAGGCAGAGGATCGTCTTATGTTCAAGGAGACGATGGAGAAGATTCATGAGCCTGTTGCGGCATCGTTAGTTGTCGAGAATGTTGAAGACGGTGTTGTATTTGCGGAGAAGATTGGCTATCCTGTAGTTCTTCGTCCGGCATATACACTTGGCGGCAGCGGCGGTGGTATCGCACATTGCCGTGAAGAACTTGAAGAGATTCTTGAGAACGGACTCCGTCTTTCAAGAGTGGGACAGGTTCTTGTAGAGCGTTGCATCGCGGGCTGGAAAGAGATTGAATACGAAGTAATGCGTGACAGCAACGGTAACTGCATTACGGTATGTAATATGGAGAATCTTGATCCTGTAGGTGTTCATACAGGTGACAGTATCGTAGTAGCTCCGTCGCAGACTCTTTCAGATAAGGAATACCAGATGCTCAGAACATCTGCCCTTAATATTATCAGCGAACTCAAGATTACAGGTGGATGTAATGTACAGTTTGCACTTCATCCTACGAGCTTTGAGTACTGTGTAATCGAGGTTAATCCACGAGTAAGCCGTTCTTCAGCACTTGCATCTAAGGCTACAGGTTATCCTATTGCCAAGGTTGCAGCTAAGATTGCGCTCGGATATACACTTGATGAGATTAAGAATGCAATCACAGGCAAGACATATGCAAGCTTTGAGCCTGCACTTGACTACTGTGTAGTTAAGATACCTAGACTTCCGTTTGATAAGTTCATTACAGCTAAGAGAACTCTTACAACACAGATGAAGGCTACAGGTGAAGTTATGAGCATAAACCAGAGCTTTGAGGGAGCACTGATGAAGGCCATCCGTTCACTTGAACAGCATGTTGACAGTCTTATGTCATATGACTTTACAAAGCTTACTGATGATGAGCTTCTTGAAGAGCTTAATGTTGTAGATGACAGAAGAATCTGGAAGATTGCCGAGGCACTCAGACGTAATATGCCTCAGGAGACACTTCATGATATAACTAAGATTGATCTCTGGTTCATAGATAAGCTTGCAATTATAGTAGAGATGGAGAAGACTCTTAAGGAGCAGCCTCTTACTAAGGAACTTCTTGCGGAAGCTAAGCGCATTGAGTTCCCTGATAATGTTATCGGACAGCTTACAGGCAGAACGGAGGAAGAGGTTAAGGCTCTCCGTGATGAGTATGGCATACATGCAGCGTTTAAGATGGTTGATACATGTGCCGCAGAGTTTGCTGCTACAACACCGTACTACTATTCATGCTATGGAAGTGAGAATGAAGTTATAGAGACAACACCTCTTAAGAAAGTTCTTGTACTTGGTTCGGGTCCTATCAGGATCGGACAGGGTATCGAGTTCGACTTCTGCTCAGTTCACTGTACATGGGCGTTCAAGAGAGAAGGATATGAGACAATAATCATCAACAATAACCCTGAGACAGTAAGTACGGACTTTGATATTGCTGATAAGCTCTATTTTGAACCACTTACAGCAGAGGATGTTGAGAATGTTGTAAGACTGGAGAAGCCGGACGGAGCAGTAGTACAGTTTGGTGGACAGACAGCAATCAAGCTTACGGAAGCACTTATGAAGATGGGTGTACCTATTCTCGGTACAAAGGCAGAGGATGTCGATGCTGCAGAGGATAGAGAACTCTTTGATGAGATACTTGAGAAAACACAGATTCCAAGAGCTAAGGGACATACAGTTTATACTGTGGATGAGGCTCTGAAGGCTGCTAATGAACTTGGATATCCGGTGCTTGTAAGACCTTCATATGTCCTTGGCGGTCAGGGCATGCAGATTGCGGTATCAGATACAGATGTTATCGAGTTCATGAATATTATCAACAGAATCAAGCAGGATCATCCTATTCTTGTAGATAAGTATCTTATGGGTAAGGAAATCGAAGTCGATGCTGTATGTGACGGTGATGATATTCTTATTCCGGGTATCATGGAGCATATTGAACGTGCAGGTATCCATTCAGGAGACAGTATCTCTGTATATCCTGCCAAGTCTCTTTCTCCTAAGATTATCGATATGATTGAGGATTACACAGGAAGACTTGCAAGAGCACTTCATGTAAAGGGACTAATCAATATACAGTTTATCGATTATAATGATCAGGTATATGTTATCGAGGTTAACCCACGATCAAGCCGTACAGTTCCTTATATCAGCAAGGTAACAGGAATTCCGATTGTTAAGCTTGCTACTAAGGTTATCACGGGAAGTAAGATTAAGGAGCTTGGTTATACACCGGGACTTCAGAAAAAGTCAGATTATTATGCAATTAAGATGCCTGTATTCTCATTTGAGAAGATACGTGGAGCTGATACAACACTTGGCCCTGAGATGAAGTCTACAGGTGAGTGTCTTGGTATATCCAAGGACTTCAATGAAGCACTTTATAAAGCGTTCCAGGGTGCCGGAGTCAACCTTCCAAAGCACAAGCAGATTATTATGACTATTGCCGATAAGGATAAGGAAGAGTCACTTGATATTGCTAAACGCTTTGACGCTCTTGGATACAAGATTTATGCTTCAAGAGGAACAGCTAAGTTCTTTAATGACAACGGAATAAAGGCTATCAAGGTTAATAAGATTGACCAGGAGTCACCAACACTTCTTGACCTCCTTTATGAGCATAAGATAGACCTTGTAATTGATACTCCTTCTAACGGAATTGAGAGAGCAAGGGATGGCTTCCTCATCAGACGTATTGCAATTGAGACAGGCGTTAATGTACTTACAAGCCTTGATACGGCACATGCACTTGTATCGAGTCTTGAGCATGCATTCAACAGCAATGACCTCTCAATAGTTGATATTGCCAAGATCTGATTATATAAGATATATAATATAAGACCATATTATTCGTAATGAGTAATATGGTCTTTTTTTAGATAAATAACAGTACATTAGTACTATGACTGCATTGCGAAACTCCTACAAATATGGTAAATTGTATAAGTGTTATAAGGCAATAATATATGGTATATTAGACTAATGAGTGATTTGAAAAGGGGTATGGAGTTGTTTACGAAAAAATTATTGAAGTTTATAGCAGTCCTTCTTACGATAGTGCACTGCGTTATACTTGCAGAGATGATACACATGGGCGTGAAACCTATGATTGTTTATAATATATTCAGTATATTATGTTATCTCATTGCAATCTGTTTTATTAACAAAGAGTATTATAATGCAGTCTTCATAGCGGCATATTTTGAAATAATCCTGCATTCATTCCTTGCAACAGTATTTCTGGGATGGGATTCAGGATTCGCATTATATATGATAGCACTTGTTCCGGTGGGATTTTATATGCAGTATTTTATATCGGGGGATAAGTATAACATTAAGCAGCCATTGCTTCTGAGTATTTTGGATTTTGTCATTTTTATAAGCTGTAAGGTGTACTCGGCTGATGATATATCGCCGGTATATGTGGGAATGGAAAGTGTCATACATGAGGGTATGTACACATTTAACGCATTTTGTGTGTTCGCTGCACTTATAGGATTTTCGGTTATATTCCTAAAGGAGCTTAACAGAAGCCACGATGAAATCATTAAGGTTAATGAACAGCTTGGAAGAATGGCTAAACTGGATACACTTACCGGATTGTTTAACAGACGCGGAATACAGCCGTTTCTTGATATATGTAGTGTTTCAGGAAGAAACTTCTGTATTGCAATGTGTGACATAGATGATTTTAAGAATGTCAATGATTCATACGGACATGATGTTGGTGACGAGGTAATAGCAAGGACAGCCAGAACAATACGTGAATGTATCAAGCCGGACGACCATGTGTGCAGATGGGGAGGCGAGGAGTTTGTATTTCTTGTGGACAGTGCACAGATACATGATGGATATATAATAGCAGATAATGTAAGAAGGACGATAGAGCAGAATCCTCTTGAGATATTCGGTAAGACAGTGGATTTTACTGTGACAATCGGTATTACTGAATATAAAAAGGGAGAGACAATCGACCAGACCATAATCAGGGCTGACGAGATGATGTACAGCGGTAAAAAGAATGGCAAAAATGTTGTCATAAGTGGAATATAAAGAATACATAAAAGGGATGAATTATACATTGTTCGTATAATCCATCCCTTTTATAAAGTATAAATATAATCGAAGCGACGTGATTCGAACACGCGACCTCTGCGTCCCGAACGCAGCGCTCTAC